>Ga0194129_10007183_pt1 | contig 13367 bp, 13 predicted proteins | sample TA2KigCa35mmetaG_FD_150862 | JGI IMG/M metagenome (GOLD analysis project Ga0194129, IMG submission 150862) | Freshwater microbial communities from Lake Tanganyika, Tanzania - TA2015038 Kigoma Deep Cast 35m | ecosystem: Environmental > Aquatic > Freshwater > Lake | place: Tanzania: Lake... | reverse complement strand
CGATGAGCCCACCACGGGTCTGAGCTTCTACGACGTGCACAAGCTGATGGATGTGATCCAGCGGCTGGTGGACAAGGGCAACTCGGTGCTCGTGATCGAGCACAACCTCGATGTGATCCGCTGCTCTGACTGGATCATCGATCTGGGCCCGGAAGGGGGCGATAAGGGTGGCGAGATCGTGGTGACGGGAACCCCTGAAACCGTTGCAGCACACCCCACCTCACACACGGGGCGCTATCTCAAGCAGGTGCTGGAGCAACATCTCCCAATGCTGGAAGCGAAGTAGTTACTATCTCTGTTGCCAAGCAGATTGTTCAGCTGACAAAGGAGAGTGAGGCCGCTAGGTTTTGATGTGCGATCCCCGAACCAGGGCCTCACACACCCATTAACTAACGGGCATTCAAATTCACGTCTGATGCATAAGGATCATCTCAATTTTGTCACCCAGTGCCTGGAGCAGGTAAGCAGCCTGGCTGAGCTGGCTTCAGAGAACGGTGCCTGCTGCACTGCACCAACCACTGGCTGGTACGCTATCTGGGGATCCATAACTGCCTCGGGAAGCATTTGGCTTTGGGCTGTTGCGAACCCCAACAGAGGCTCGCTAGGCTGCCTTAGTGAATAACCTAGTTTAATCAAGTTTCAAGAGGTCTCAGAGCGACTCCATAAGAATATAGTTTGCTATGATTTCATTGAGTTTATAAACTACTTATAGTACTATTCCTCGATGCTGACGGCTCACTACTTCACTTAAATCTGCACATGAACCTTCACAATATCTGCAACTCCCAGCTTTCTAATGCATATGGCAAACTCCTGAACATTTTTGCTACAAATAAAGCCTTAGAGATTGTGCCCTGTTTTAAACTTCTATTGCATTTAAGCAAAGTCAGATGGCTAGTCCGCCCCATAGATGACATGCGGTTATTGAGTAATATCCTCATTAAAAGTAGATTCTTCCATCACGTATTATTTGTTGAAATACAGGATCAGTTTATCGGACATTTAATTCCTAGCTATCTCTTTTTCAAGCTTAATGATATGAATAGCATCGATAATGTGAAGAGAATTGTATTAGTTGGAGCTAGTTCTAAGTCCTCAAATCAATTTCTGGCTAATCAAATTCAGACTCGTAAGAGAAGACTTTTAAAGCCTGGTCGCATTTTAAGGAAACTACTTATAAATTCCCATCTCGATAGTCTACACGCTTACCATGATTGTAATAAGAACGATTTCATCACTTATCACTATTTGAAGACCAATAGCATGTTGCTCAAAAGGCTTCAGACTAGTTTGCTACGCGAAATAGATAGGAAAGTTTTGATAAATCACATTCCATGGTATCAGACAACCAAAAAGATTTGTGTAGTTCATACTAGGTGCAACAAATACAATGCCAAAACCGCCACATTTGCCAATAATCATGACTATGAACAAACCAGAAATTACGATATTCAAAAATTAGAGTCTTCGATTCGCTATCTTCTGGATAAAGGCTATTTCGTGATTCGATCTGGAATTTTTGTTGAAAAGCGTCTGCAAATAAACTGCACTGATTATATTGAGCTTGCAGATTATCCCACCAGCTTATCTGAATATCTTACAATTTTAGCATTCCTAAGCGCCAAGCTTGTTATAACGACAGGTAGCGGGGTAGATGCATTGTGTGCTTTAAACCCAGATGTTACCTTGGGAGTTTTATTTCAACCGCATTCACTTACTTCTCCTTATTCCATTAGGCAACTTTTCTTTCCCCCCCTTTTCTATAAGGATGAAATTCTTTTGACACCGGATCAATACCTCGCTCTTGACCCAATCTTTTCTCAGGAGGACCTAGTTAAACAAGGGTTGTCAATTTATAAGCCACATGACAAGGTAGAGGAGTTTATCAAAGAGTTAGTAGAATTTTCTGAGCGCGATCACATTCTATTTAATAAAGCTTCTTACCATCATCCTATTTATGCTGACCCACTATATAATATTCTAGCCGCGAAAAACAATAATATGGTCAATTCCCCTAATTGGTGCCTATCAAACGTGTACTTAAATATTTTTGAGAAATTATGATTTTCTTTTCTCCCAAAGAGTATATTCCGAATCACCTTGAACCCCAGGTTGTCCTGGTCTGGATAGGACATTCTTTGCCATTATATGCCACACAATCATTGCAATACTTTTTCTCAGTTAATAAAATAACAGTCCACCTCTTGATTGATTATTACGCTAATATTCGAGCCCTTAACTCTATCAGTCCATTACTTTGCATTCACAAGATAGAGTTCCAAGAAACCGACTTCTACAAGCCAAATGGCATGCTCGACCATCCGCTTATTATTAAAGCTACACAGCGACTTATAGTCCTTAGAGACTTCGCAATTTCCAGGAATATAGATAAGTTTTTCCACTTTGAATTTGATAATTTGGTTGCTGACTTAGATCATCTTTCAGAAAAGCTGGACTCGTATGGCAATGGATTATTCGTTGTTAGGGATACTTACGAAAGAGCACTTGCATCGTTCTTGTACTGCAATCATTTAGAGCCTCTCCTGGAATTTGAGTATTATCTTAACGACAATTCTTCAAACCTTACTGAGATGCATGTCCTGGGCAATATGTGTAAATGTAGATCAGATGTCTATTCTTTGCCTACTGAGTCATATGTGCAAAACTCCAAGCTTTGGCAGAGTGTACCTCCTGATCTTGTAGATGGAGTTTTCGATGCTTGTGCAATTGGAACATATCTGTTTGGTGTAGATCCATCCTTGCTTAAGTTCCGCCCAATAAAAAATAAAGTTAAGCATCCTAATTCCAGCGCTGACTGGCCTCATATACGCTTCTTCTGTAAAGATAATGCTCTGTATATACAAGGTTGCTCTGATCGTCCTTTAAAGGTATATAATATTCATGTGCACTCCAAACTTCTCGAGCTCGCTATCCACACAATTCGCTTTCCTCGTAATATCGTGATCTTTTGCCTGAATCGCAATATACCTCTAACATTATCATATAAATATAGTATACGCTATATATTTGATAAAATCTCTGCTCTTCTAAGATCTGCAACCATCCATTTAAGTTCACAAACATTAGAGGTGATTCGCCGTTTCCTTGACAATCAATAACTTTGGATGGCATTTTTTCAAGGCTATCCGTTCAACAAGGCTTAGGCATAATAATCCCGCCAATATCATATCGGTTGCGTTGTGGTGGCGTTATGAATGTGCTGTTTTAGTATCTGGGGAATGGAGAATCGTGTCTGATCTTTTGTTATTAGGAGCCTCATATTTGATTCTCTGATTGGTCCCTCCGGCTTATGGGTAATTACTCTCCATCCGATTCCTTCATTCGGGGCGTGAGTATTTGACCATCCCTGCTCACTGGGCTTCATCAGGCGGTTATGAATCGGTAAGTCACAAGGCAGCCGCCTGTTGTCCACTGCAAAGTACTGGAAGCCTCATGACGTGCCCCCCCGCAAGTCGTTCCAGGGCGAATGAGAGTCCTCATCCGGGCAGATTGGCCGGGGACTTCACCACGAAACGCACCATGCACATGACGGAGCAGATCATCCGTAAGCTCGAAACCGCCGAGCAGCTGATCGCCCAGGGCAAGACCGTCGTCGAAGTCTGCCGCGTCATCGAAGTGACGCAGCAGAGCCACCACCGCTGGCGGCAGCAGTACGGCGGCATGCAGGCCGAGGAAGCCAAGCTGCTGACCCAGCTGGAGAAGGCGATGTTGAAGGACCTTGCCGAGGGAAACTTCTGAGCCCGGAACGTCGTCGCAGGGCCGTCATGGTTCTGCAGGAGCGTTACCGGGCTTCTGAACGCTTTGTCTGCCGGGTGGTGGGGCACCACCGCAGCACCCAGTGTCATGCCGGCAAGGTCCTCGATATGAGGAGGCAAAGCTCCGCCATTGCCCCCTGATCGCCGCTGGGAACATCCGCTGGGGTTGGCGCATGGCTTACCGGCTGCTGCGCGGGTCTGGAGCGTAAACCACAAACGTGTGCAACGGCTCTGGCGGGAGCAAGGTCTGCAGGGGCCTACTCCCCGGAACCGAAAGCGAGCACGGCCCGCCGATGGCTCGGTGCGACGTCACCGGGCCGAGCATCCTTGACGTGGACCCCGGAGATCGGTCCAGGGTGAATGAGAGTCCTCAGCCGGCCAGACTGGGCCGGGGACTCGACCATGAAACGCACCAGGCACACAGCGGAGCAGATCATCCGCAAGCTCAAGACCGCCGAGCAGCTGATCGCCCAGGGCAAGACCGTCATCGAGGTCTGCCGCGTGATCGAGGTGACGCAACCGACTTACCACCGCTGGCGGCAGCAGTACGGCGGGATGCAGGCCGAGGAAGCCAGACGGCTAACTCAGCTGGAGAAGGAGAACGCCCGGCTCAAAAAGCTGTTGGCAGAGACGGAGTTGGAGAAGGCGATGCTCAAGGACCTTGCCGAGGGAAACTTCTGAGCCCGGAACGCCGCCGCAGAGCCGTCGCGGTTCTGCATCAGCGTTACCGGGCTTCTGAACGCTTTGTCTGCCGGGTGGCGGGGCAGCACCGCAGCACCCAGCGCCACGGCGGCAAGGTCGTCTCGATCGAGGAGGACAAGCTCCGGCATCGCCTACGCGAGATTGCGGCTGAGCACATCCGCTGGGGCCGCCGGATGGCCTACCGCTTGCTCAGGCGGGAGGGCTGGACGGTGAACCACAAGCGGGTGCAACGGCTATGGCGGGAGGAAGGCCTGCAGCGGCCTACGCCCAGGAAGCGGAAGCGGGCACGGCCCGCCGACGGTTCGGTGAGGCGTCACCGGGCTGAGCATCCCCACCAGGTGTGGGCCATGGATTTCCAGTTCGATGCCACGGCCGACGGCCGGCGGTTCAAGTTCCTGAACGTGATCGACGAGCACAGCCGCCTCTGCCTGGCGATCCGGGTGGGAAGGCGCTGCAAGGCCAAGGACGTGGTGGCGGTGCTGGAGGGACTCACCAGCCTCTATCCCGCACCGAGGTTCATCCGCAGCGACAACGGGCCCGAGTTCATCGCCCACGCCCTACGGCGCTGGTGCAAGAGCGGCGGTATGACGACCGACTACATCGAGCCAGACTCCTCGTGGCAGAACGGCTTTGCCGAGTCATTTAACAGTCGGTTCAGGGATGAGTTCCTCAACACTGAACTGTTTGCCACCGTGGCTGAGGCTCAGGGCTTGGCCAACCGCTGGCGCTAGGAGCCCAACACCCTCAGGCCTCATTCGGCTCTCCAGGGGCGTACACCCCTGGAGGCAGCTCAACCAGCTGCTGCATAACCACCCACTCTCATTGTGCCTGGACCAATGAAGGAGGTCACGTCAGTGGCATAGGGGGCGCTACAATGTTAGAATACTGGTTTATATTATATATCAATGCAACTGCCGGATCTTGCTAAAAGTACTTGTCCACTCAGGAATGCATTGGCATGCGTGAGCAATTTGAGGTATTAAGAGCGATCAGCTATTACAAGAAGAATGGTCAAGACCCACCATATGACGGGGTTTTTCAGAAGAGGTACGAGGCTCTATTTTGTTCTAAAATGTCCTCAGTTAAGGGTTACGCCCGAGCTGTAGCGACAGGATCTACTGCATGCTACCTCGCATTAAAAACTCTGAATTTGGAGAGTGGGAGTGAGGTAATAATGTCACCTGTAACTGACAGTAGCACCTTATTCGCAATAGTTGAGTGTGGCCTTAAACCCGTATTAGCCAATTGTAAACTTAATTCCTATAATATTTGCGTTGAATCTGTATCTCGCCTTATATCAGCCAGGACCAGCGCTATGTATATTGTACACGCTGCAGGGGACCCTGCAGACATTGTTCAGTTGAAAGAGCTGGCTGCCAAACATTCGCTAAGAATAATTGAGGATATTAGTCAATCACCGTTTGCAGCAGTATTTTCAGGTAGCCAGTTCTTGGGTCATGTTGGCACGTTTGGTGATATCAGCGCTTGTTTCACTATGTACCGAAAAACCCTCCAAACGGGCTCAAGTGGTGGCATTGTCTATACTCAGTCGAGGGATTTATATCACAAACTACTGGAGTACTCAGATCGTGGCAAACCAATTTGGTCTGATGGATATGACCAGCGTGATCCCGGTCAGGCGTCTCTTGTATCCTTAAACTACAATACAAATGAGCTTGGTTGTGCTACTGGTATAGCATCACTCAAGCGAATTGACGATGTGATCAAAAAAAGACAGGATTTCAAAGCTAAGATATATAATATTATTGGATATTACCCACAATTAATACTATCGATATTTGAAAATCACTCTTCACCTTTTTTAGCCAGTCTTTTTTACTGAGAGTGCCATGAGTTTGAAGCAATCATATATCGACAGGCTTAAAAGTTGTGGTGTCTCACTCTCGCCTAGCTATGCATGTTATGTTCATAAATGGAACATAACCCGTCGGCTGTCTGTGCGACATGATTCAGTCAATGCTGAATCCAATCACTTGAGAGGTATTAACTTGTTCCTAAATGAAAAGTGCAACTGGAGGCACGTACTTCAACTAAGAAAGGCTCTCCGTGCTACATTCGGGTGCTAACAATGAAAATATTATTCCTAAGTCGAGAACTTAATAAGAATGACTTCGGTTCCTCTCTCGAATTATTTGGATCCATAAAGTATGAAGCGTCGGCAGAAATTGAGACTCTGAATTCATATGATCTAGCCATAAGTTATTGTTATGACTGGATACTAAAAAACCAGACCATAGGCGAACTGGGTTGCCGAATTGTAAATGTTCACCCTTCTCTGCTTCCTTACGGCAGAGGTATATATCCAATATTATGGGCATCAGCAGAGGATACCCCATTTGGATGCACAATACACACTATAGAAACATCAGCGATAGACTCTGGTCGCATCATACTTCAACGGCAATTAGAATTAAGCAGTTCGGCTACACTCAGGCAAGCCCATGCAGCTCTACTCTCAGCATCAAGATCCTTGCTACTTGAATCACTAGTGTCAGCAAGCATCTTCATGCCAGAAAGTAAAATGAAACTGCAAGACCCCTCTATTCAGTCTGTCTCTTACAGGAGCCGAAAGCAATCCGATTATCTCTTCAGCCGATTACCGCTAGGCTGGGATACATCATTAGGAGATGTCAGAAGGGTTTATCTCGAACTTTAGACCTAGGCAAAGCCTTTTCCGGGACCGAGACTTGCCCCTTGGATGTTACTAGATGTGTAGTCCCACCAGGTTATTCAGCTATATTTAAAATTGATATTGTAGTCCTCTCATATATCTTATATCATCTTGTTCTAATATTATTTCTGATAGTGTCAGTATCTTCTGCTCTAGTATACATTCTATTCTAATTAAATTCGCATTGCTTCTCAGTGAATGGTAATTCTTGAGATCCAGTTCTGAGAAAATGAAACTACTTGTTACTACTATAGATATAGACTTAAAATCTGATGTTTTAATTCTACTCTCTAATGCTGCGTATGTCTTAGGTATGCAAAACTCCACGATCGGCAGTGGATATATACGGCTCGATCTCGCCATGTAATCTCGCATATAGCAGCCCTGAATCGATATCGGTATGTGAAAACCCCCAAAGCTGCGAGGCATTGAATATGTAAGAACTCTATCATCCATTCTTCAAAACTCTGTGTATAACGCTTGCCCACCGAAATTGCGGCGACTTTGTCCAGCCTCTATAATATACACCATTCTTTCTATCTTCTGTTGAATGTGGAGAGTCAGGTGAAAATATTGATTTAAATCTTATATTGACTGATATCCTGGTAGCTTCTGTGTGATTTATAGTATTCCCATGTATCAATGATGGTGGAAAAATCAAATACTCCCCAACCTCCATACTCATAAATTTACCGTACCGCTGAATCGTCTCAGGATCGTCATAATCCACATCGAACTTGTTCCTCACTAAGTTGTTATAGTATCTTTCCGAGGATTCCTCGTTATAAATAAACATAGAGTTTGACTCATATGCCTTTGTCAAGGGAATCCACAGATTAAGTTGGAATGGCGAGTCCCCACTGTTGCAATCTGAATGAGCTCGTAACAATGATGTGGTGTCATCAGGCATCTGTATGCTTATATTCATTTTAGTCTGTATAAGTATATCTGGTCCCAAGAGTGAACACAATGGCTCGAAAAGCTCATCCTTAAGCATATTATCTAGATCAAGTCTATTCAAATCACTAAATGATTTTAACCGCACCTGATTGATGTCTCGTGGTGTGATATAATTATGCAGTTTACTTAGATCTGGGCCCAACGCAAGATTCGTGTGATCTTCAATACTCTCCCTTACTGTATTTACAAGTAAACGTACTAATTCTTCCGATTTAAATCTTTTTATCACTATGATGTCATTCATTCTACTTCACAAAGACTGTCAACTCTACACTTACACGTATCTTATCCGAATCATTTGGCGCTCCTCCATGAAGCAGGTTGTCATCAAAAACTACTGCAGACCCCACCGGTACATCCAACAGAAATAGCTTATCTCTGCCAGGTCCATCTACTATTTTAGGTCTTGCCTTTCCTTTTCCATCTGTTGATATCATGTATTTATAAGACTTCTGTCTGTGAGACTTAGGCATTACCAGGAGACCATTCCTCCCAATTGCAGTCTCCAAAGGTAACCACATCTTAAAGCGCCTTCTATATTCAGATGGTATCACCCACTTGTTTGCTTCCCAAAACCACGAGTCGCAATGTAATGGGCCAATATCACAATCCCTTCCTGGCCTTACAATTCTCCAATATATCTCAGATTGTCCATAACCCTCCTCATCACTTATTAGTGTCTCACCAAAAAATTTTGAAAAGAAAAAAATCTCAAGATATCTTGATAAGTAATCTAAATAATGCCCATTTATTAGCCTATCATTCTTACTTGCTATTTGTTCATGCACAAATGGAACAGTTTCGTATCTCATTACAAAATCGGACCAGCCAAGAAAACGCCCCTTTCCCAAATTCTCGTTGCACCTTTCTATAATTGAATCTCTCAACATTTCTATTACAACACTACTTAAGTTATCCACAACAATATAACCATCCATGCTCAATTGATGTTTCAACATAGCAATATCTTCTTTGCATTGAAGACCCTTATTCTTCGTATTACACATAAGGTCCCTTGATGAAGTCCGGTCAGTAACTTGATTCATGATTCCCATTTAAGATCTCCTTTAACTTTACTAATCTAGACCAAGTTACCTTTACTGGCAAAATACTTGCTCATGTAGCATAATAATCTTCTACAGAGAGTCTACAATCTGCCTTACCTGAAGTATTACATCATCTATATCGTATCGATAGTTGTAAAGTGCTATCCTGCCAGCGTTGAAGTGGTTGTTATTGCATAGATCAATATACTTCCGGTGGGTGGATCTATATACATCCGAAGGCATCGGGTAATATTTGCCCGCATTAAGTTCAGGGTATTCTAAGCTTATCAGAGTATGTGGTGAAGAGTACTGAGTAAACTTCTTATACTCGACAACCCTTGTATATTCTTCATCACCGCAGTAATATGAAAAATACGTATTTTCCGGCAATACAAACTCGGTAGGCAGTATTAAGTACTCAATTCTTCTTCCAATATATTTAAGTGCTCCATGTTCATTATCAAATATGTCGTCTAATGGAGCCGTATTTACAATAATATCAAAACTTTCCCACTCTCCTCCGTACTGTACTGATAATGTCCCAGGATCAACTCTCTGAACAACTGTTTTTATATGCTTGCATAGTTCACTTGCCTCATCAAAAAATGCAATATAACCATCATAATTAGTCGGATAAGCTGATATAGCTGTATCCCATCCTTCACGCCCCCCACGCTTGATAGCTACTCCTTTAGGGGACCATGAAAAGTCATCGATCTCTGTGCAACTCGACACCTGCCACATTTTCTTAGAATATTCACGTACAAACTTCTCATATAGTGTACCACCTATTGATCTAATCCAAAAGTCTTCGTAGTCTGTTGACTTAGCTTCTAATAGTGGCGATCCCTCTGTAAGCATAAACTCTGCGTTTTTATAATCGTTTTCTAAATTATCCAATTCATCGTATATAATATCTGCCTCTGGCATTCTACTTATATCATCATAATGAATAGGATAGCTGTAGAACTGATGGTCAGCGCTGACATACGAGACGAATTCATGTTCTTTGCAGAGCCTCATCGGAAGCTTTTCACATATATATTCGAATGTCGGTTGATGTTGTGTCAGGAAGTGTCTTGGCCCTAACGTACATGGATGCCCTGACCTGAATGTTGTCCGAACTCCACCACCGAGCTTTTCGCTTGGCTCTATCAGTGTTACATCCCAACCTTTCTTTGACAGTTCATGTATTGCTGTACAGCCTCCGAAGCCGCCTCCAATGACCAACGCCCTTTTCATTAAAACTCTCTAAAGCAATCCAATATAAACGCGATATATTCATCAGTGTACGCTTCATTAATAAATATGTTACATGTATTAGCATGTAATTTGCGCGCATTGGTATCATATACCCACTTCTTCGGTAAGCGTGCAATGTTTGCCACTATACTCCTTTTTGTATTCCTTACAATATTCCAATCATATGCATAGCAATTGTATCTTTCTACAAAGGGTATCCTTGCCTGCTTAAGATTTGAATATAGTTTATCTCTCAGTTTACTATCTCCGTCTAATATTATAGGCAATAGAAACGGTGATGGATGTCCGACGAACTTCATCGGTTTACATCTACCGCCAGTTAGTTCGACAATGTTTTTGGATAATTTACTCACGATGTCAGTTCTCTTCTTAATAGTATCAGATATCCTTTTTAAGGAGCCGATACCAATTGCACAGCTTAATTCATTTGTATTGAAATTATGTGATATAACCCTACAGTTTCCTGGTTGCCGGAAGTCATAGTTCGTACTCGACTTAGGCCTACCTCTATCACTATATTCCACTAGTTTCTCATATAACTCTGCATTCTTGGTATATACTACTCCTCCAGAACTACAAGTTTGAACCGACTTTCTATACATAGTTGAAAATACTCCTACATCTCCTATTGTGCCAACAATATGCCCTTTTTCTGTTTTTGCGAAAGGAGACTGGCTGCAATCCTCAATCAACTTGATATTGTTGAGCTCGCAATAATCGCTTACGCTTTCTGCATCCACTGGAGATCCGTAGCTATGAACTAGATATATTGCTGAAACGTCAATGGAATAGGCTCTTTTAAATGAGTCAAAACATGCGTTATATGAGTCAATCTGTGTATCTACTATTACTGGGTTTAATCCAGCAAGTATAATTGCCATATAACTGCTTGTATCTGTGACCGGAGACATCAAAACCGTTGATCCCCGTGGTAGTTCAAGCCCCATAAGCGCAACATATGCTGCCGAGCTGCCACTATTCGTTGCTAGTGAGAACCCGCTCCCCATCTTTTCGGAAAACATGGATTCAAACTCTTTTTGATACTTCCCATCGTATGGAAAATCCTCATTACTGTTCAGATAGTATGCCAGACACTCTTGAACCATATCATGTTCTTCTTGTCCGAATGCCTTCCTCTTGGGATCTTTCATCTATCCAAAGATGTGACTGATTAATTCCATCATACCACGCTGAGGAAAGCCAAGATTTATTGCAGTCTCAATATCTTTACTGGTTGGTATATCATTTTGTTGCTCCCTCAGTGGTTTTTTTCCCGTTATGCCCAAAGCTTTTACTATTTCCTCCATATACATCCAGTCCTTTGTCGCTATAGAACCTATATGTCCTAAACCACTGTATTGACATCTAGCCATTAAAAATGTCGCGACATCCTCCACCAATGCCATGTTGTTAAACCTATGGTGGTAATTAATTGAATCTATAGATTCGGAATTATAAACTAGCCTATCAATAAATCCTCGTCCACATATACCTCTTTTATATAGGCCAGGCAGCCTTATTATCGTGTATTTACTACGATCTAGCTCCTCCTCTATTATATCCTCGCATGTCTTTTTAGAGAGAGTATATATATCCATTCTTCTAGTCTCACACGTCTTCATCTTAAGTATCGAATTTGCAGACGTAAATACCAATCTAAGACCTTCATTTAATTTGACATGCATCACTAAATTTCTTGTTGCTATTACATTCCTCTCGTATATATGTGCGAACATCTTAGTGCTATCACACGTGGCACCGCAATGCAAGATAGTACCCTCTCTTATAGTGTCTATCCCTTTGTACTTACCATAGCCATTGTATCGTAGTGTTTCTATTGCTATACCATTAACTATTGCAGACTCTAAGCATCTTTTTCCCAGCACCCCTTTCTCACCTGTAATATAAACTTTCATTGGGCCAAGCCTCATCGAAAAACTTATCTTCTTGCATAATAGTGTATCACCCACATCTCCTGTTGCTACTGTTATATGCTAATCTTATCAGCAATATATATTCAGTAATTGCTATATCTAAGAGCCATCCCATGAATAATTTCTTGGAACCACGAAATCACTACCGTAATTCTTTGATCAGTTTAATCTCAATCCAAATCACAATTTTCAGTTCTAATGCACCCCGTCTTTATCCAGTCATCACCATACCCCCTTTAAGCTCATCTTTTCTTTAACTAATCTTAATTGTCTGTTTTCATCCTTTCCCCTCCTCCTTTATCCTTAAATTTTTCCAGCTAAATTTAGATCTTCTTATACAAGCCACACATTTATACAAACATTGTTTAAAGCGTACTGCCAATCCCATCTACTTATATTTTGTTTTTTGTTATCCACCTTTATATCCCCCTGATGTCCCAATAAACCTACTCTACTCCATTATCACATTATATTGTTCTATATTAGTCTTTTCCCATTACACACTACATCCTCAAAAAACTCTTATTTACCTTTTATCTGCCTATCCCTGTTAATGTAACAAATTCTTCCTATATGACTATAGGATTTATCCTACACGATTTTAACCCTCTCACCCTTTCCCTTTTAACCAGGACTAATAATGCTCTATACGTATTCTTTTTATTATCTTACCCTCTTCTGTGAGCATTGCATAGTGACAGTTCTAACATTTACGACTTTACCTCTAATGTCAATTTTCCGTCTCTTCACGACATTGTTAACTTAGTTCCTATTTACTACCCGATCTCTTACCTTTTTTGTCATTCTTCCTGTCTTTCAAATACAACTAGCTTCAGGTCTATAAAACTATTGCATTTGTTGTGCGAATTATCTACTACTTGCCCTACTTTCAGCATCATCATAATTTTTTTTATTTTAATAAAGTTTTTTTTATTAAGTAATCCTCACTATGCGTAACACTCTCCCAGCTTGTAAGCACTATTGTTTCATTTAT
>Ga0194129_10007179_pt1 | contig 13370 bp, 11 predicted proteins | sample TA2KigCa35mmetaG_FD_150862 | JGI IMG/M metagenome (GOLD analysis project Ga0194129, IMG submission 150862) | Freshwater microbial communities from Lake Tanganyika, Tanzania - TA2015038 Kigoma Deep Cast 35m | ecosystem: Environmental > Aquatic > Freshwater > Lake | place: Tanzania: Lake... | reverse complement strand
GTTTTAGGATATTTAACCCCCTATCAGGTTTTCTCAGGTCAAAATAAGGGTGTTGCATTCCATTCTTGAATTCATCCTGAAAATGCGGATATTTGCGAAAATTACTGAAAATAATAGGCCTCTAAAAAAACTTGCAAGTTATTGCTGCCCCTGATTGCCTCAGGCAAAATCTACAAAATAGGGGGCACATCCTGCAAATAATCGCTTGCCCTCACTCTTTCCGAAGGCATGATTACCCTAAAAAAGATTCATCCCCTTTTATACAAAATACATGCCTGTGAAAATGAAGGACGCCCACGAATAATCTGCTTCAGCTCTTCGCCCCCCTGCGCGAGACCAGCAAAATAATCAAGCTGATACAAATTATTATAAAAAGCACTACCGGTATCTGCCAAAATACCTAGGCGTAACTCTGGCTGCTTGGTTAACGGGTTTTTATGCCGCAAGGCAATTAATTTTCCTAAGCCGATATTATGCAAATCACCGGCAAAAATTACATCTTTTCTATTTTTAATGCGTTCAATCCGTCGGGCAGCCTCATGCTCTTTACTACCAATATCTTTGAAAAACCAGTACCGTTGCTGCTCTGAGCGATTCTTAAGCTTACGGTCATAGGGAATACAATTATTACAATGAACATTCAAAAGCCGTGACCCATCATCAGGAAACGTTACCAGCACTGTGCCATTCATCATAGCATCTTCAAGCGCCTGCTCCGTGACCCATGCAAGCGGCATGCATTTTTTTGCATACCGTGAATCATCTAGCGCCCCATCAATAATCTGCTTTTTGGTAAAGCGCTTGGCTAGCTTAGGATCAGCAACCGCGTACAAAGCACACGGATAATCAGTGCTCTTTGTTCTACTACCTTGTACACTAAATACCGCATAGGTAGTTAATCGAATTTGATGAGCATCAGGCAAAGTAATATGGTGCTTAGCTGCTGCTTTATTATCTGGCCGCCAAGCAACTGAACTAAAATGCTTATTAATAAATCGCTGATTCAAAATTCTAAATACACCACTTTTTTTATCTGCTTCAATAGTATCAGCTATAAATTGAAGCGTATTTTTTACTTGATTGAGTGACAAAATCGAAGAAAAACCAATAGGGTCGACTGTGTGAATATGAGTTGCTTCGTGAGACTTAATGTAACGCAAAGCATCTTTTGCTGCTTGCTGCAATGCCAAAGGCTGCGTTACCACCTGCTCTTCCTTCAGCATAAATTTTTTTTTTGCAAAATATGAACTCATTTCCAGCGGTACACGCTGGGCAAATCTCTTAACAACAAATCGCGCCCCCCTACTATCCAAATGAAATGCCTGTAGCCATATAATGCTACACCCAACAACTAGCAAAACTATTTTTCTGTACATACGCGCCCCCGCACATCATAATATTTTCATGCATATATCGTGCTCATAGTATATACTCAGCACACACAGAGAAAGCGAGAAATGCTAGAAATTATCCATGGCGTCGTTGTCAAAAACCCTATTATCGGATCACCCCAATTTTGCCTACTAACAGAAGAGTACGGCAAAATTCCTGTTATAGCCTTTAAGCACCATCAACGTACACGAATGGGCCTTGGCAATTTTGTGCAAAGCGTCGTACTGCATGATCAACATAATTCATTCATAGTGCAGTCAGTCGAATTACTAGCACAGCCAACTTTAAACTATAAAAATCTTGGTTGGTTTCACCACCTCCTAGAGATTAGCTATTTTTTTTGCCCCATGCACCAACCTGCAAGTGAAGTATACACAACACTACAAACAAGCTTAAAACTACTGCTTATAGAAATAAGTGAGCGGGAAGCAATTCAGCTAAGCCTGATTGGCCACTTATTGATACTTTTCGGTTTTTACCCCCCTCCGCACTTTGCAGAAGCACTCAATAGCATAAAACCATTGCTTGCAATGACTATTGACTTTCAAGCACCTCAGAATCTACAATTGCTCAAACAATCCGCTGCCATGCTACAAGAACAAGACCTTTCACAATATCATACGTGGCTTCTTGCATGCATCAACTCCCACCCACGCATTAGCGGCTTTAAGACGTTACCATTTGTGTATAAGTCCATATAAAAGGGGTTACCTTGAAATTGCTCTATATCCTAAGCCTACTGAGTATCTCAGCAATCACGCTTGCAGAGATACCATTACACGCAACAGAAAAGATGACCGCAGTTGGATTAGCGCTCATTAATAACACTGAACTGCGCCGCTCACAAAAATTTGAACTGGAAAAAACAGTTGTTGAAGTAAAAAAGCGCACAGAAGAAGCACATAAAACTATCCAAAAAAACTTAGCCCATATTTCGAACGAATTACAAGAAGCACATCAATCTTTGGCACATGCGACAGACACCAAACGAGAGCTGTTGAGCAAGAAAATTGCCATCCTAAATGATCGAAAACAAAGTCAAATTGACCAACAAGATACGTGGCGCGAGTTAGTTGAAACCCATGAGCAGCGCGTTAAAATATATGATGAACTACTTGAATGTTTAAATAAACCACCAGCAAGTGTAAAAAATGCGTATTCCTGGAAAGAGTTTCGTGATGCACATATAAAATTTGCTGAACAACAAGACAAAATTGAACTTAATAAAATAAAAAAAGATAACCTTAAAAAACAGCGTATTGCTTTGAATGAGCTCTTAACTTCGCTCAATCAACAATACAGTGTTAAAACAAAAGAAAATGACCGCATCAGCGCTCAAGTAGATCGCAATGCAGATCATGAAAAAAATGCAAATCCTGAAGCGCTCCGCCAAGAAGCAGATAATATTGCTCAAGAACTGCTCGCGATTGAAGAGTCAATTAAAGCAGCAAAACTACAGATTGATAAAATAGATACTGAAATTCGTCTATGGGAAGATATTATTGATTTAGAACAACAGCGCAGCAACAGCAAAAAGGCTCTCTTGGGGCAGATAGAACAACGCTTAGTGCTTGATAAAAGTGATGTTGAAATTGCTCGTACAGATTGGAAAACAGAGGCGCAAAGCGCTCTGATTATCAAAGAAAAAATAAATGCCTTACGCGAGCCTAAAAAACAAAACAAAGAAAAAGTTTCTAGTGAGCTCGATTTTTTAAGAGAAAAACTAAGTACACTCAAAGATACCACAGTAAATGGGAAAGAATCACTGGAAAGCATTTTAATCAAAGCACAAATACGCCGGTTAACAGCACTACTGCAAGCTATAGAAAAAGAACTAAAACTACTTGACGCCAAAAAAGATCTAGCCGATATGGCCGCTACTGAACGTGAACTACAATACCATATGGTAGAGATGCGGTATCGCTTAAAATTAGAAACTGAAAATTTAGACGAACCCCATTCCGCATTCTCGAACAAACGTGATCTTGCGTTTAGTGCTCTGCGAGGCCTTAAGGACGCACGAACACAAGCGATTAGCCATTTGATAGAAGTAAATCGATCTCTAGAGCGTATTAAAAGTTATCAAAAACAACTCCAAGTTGATCACTTCATCGCAAGCGGGCAACAGGCTATTAATCCACGAGATTTGCTAAGCATCATGCAAGAAACCAATAATTATCTTACGTGGCAGCTTGATTTCACCCAATCATATCTAGCCGTAAATGCTGATTTGCTTACTAATCAAGAAAAAATTATAAATCAATATGACCTTATTCTATATGACATTGAACATCGTAGACGCAACAACAACATCTGGATACGATCACCAAAAGCAATCTCTTATGATGCTTTTATCGCTGCAATTCTTGAAGGAGAAGCATTTTTAAAAACCCTTTACTGGGAAACCCCTGCACACATCAGACCTTCGTCGCTAGTGAACTTAATCCGTTCTTTTGATCTATACGATTTTTTTATGTTGTTATGTTTTTGCGCGCTCTTCTGTGCTCTATTTTTACTGCTTAAAAAAGGGCTCTTAATTGCTCGTAACAAACTAAGTAAAACGACTGAACGGCTTAAAGGGCACACTCGTTATCTTTATTTTCATCTCATTTTAGCCTTTTTCGACTTTACACTCGCATACTTTAGTTTATTCTTTACCTGGCTCTTTATTTTCTTACACATCGCATGTGATTTTTCATACATCTTTAGCACCTTGCGACCACTAGCAAGCCCTTATTCTGTTGCAGTTTTTCATTTAACATCTATTCCTTTGCTCATTTTTCTTACCCGTAAATTCATTGGTTTCTTGCGTGACGTGAATGAAAAATTAAGCTACTTATTATTCGCTGAAAAATTTCAGGCTCGCTTTATTGTTCTTGTGAGTATTTTTTGTTATACAAGCGCAACACTTGTGCCGTTACGCCTGGCTCTCATTTCGTACACAGACACACGCACTTCCGCTTTTTCAATCCTCATTCTAGCCGCCTATTCACTCATTACTGTTTTGATTGTTACTTTTTTATTCAGCAAAGATGACATCTTACGGCTCATTCCAACCACTAACAGCATGCTCATTTTATTGAAACGCAAAATAGACAAACACTACTACCCAGTATTCTTTTTTGCAATTAGCTTATTTGTTCTTTCCAACCCCTATATTGGCTACTCATCTATGGCTTGGTTTCTTGCAGGCGCAGTACCAGGTTCATTATTCATCGCGTATTTTTTATTCAGTATTCACCATGTAATTAGGCGCTACGCTGTTTTTATGTTTATGAAAGAAGATGAAGATGACTTTATTGATAAATTTGAACATGCAAAAGCGTATTACGGGTTCTTTGTCATTTTCTCTTTTCTAGTCTTACTTTTTATAACCTTTACACTGGTATCTCGCATTTGGCATTTTAATTACTCGCCAACTGATATTTGGCACGCTCTTTCTAAAGAGTGGGTGGTGCCTATTAGCGTCGATCATAGTATTGGAGTTATCCAATTTTTAGTGATTGGACTTTTTATTGCAGCAGGCTTTATTGTTTCTTCTATCACCCATCGTTTTATTTTGACGAAGCTGTTTGATATCTTGCGCTCAGAGCCAGGAATACAAAATACGATTTCTCGCATTTGCCATTACACTATTATTTTTATTGCCATTATTTTAGCTATGATTAACATCCAGCTGCAGCAGTTCATGCTTTATGTGGGAGCATCCTTCGGTATTGCTCTCGGTTTTGCACTCAAAGACATTGGCGCAGATCTACTCTCAGGTATTTTTGTGCTTATTGAGCGACCGCTAGAGATTGGTAACTACGTTGAAATAGATACAATAAAAGGGACGGTCCACCGGATCGCTGCTCGCTCAACTACGATTATTACATCAAAAAACCATTCGGTTATTATTCCCAACCGTGATTTAGTTTCAAAGTGGATCATTAATTGGGGTCATGGCCGATATGCTATTGGTTTTGAATTGAATGTGCGAATTGACCCATCTGTAGACCCTGACCTGGTTAAAAAAGTCATTTTTAGCGTAGTACAAGCAAATCCCCTCGTACTTAAAGTCCCTGGCGTAGTAGGTCGCCTTGAAGAGTTTGAAGAAAATGCTTTTGTTTTTTTAATTCGAGCTTTCATCAGTGCGCGCCGTGTTAAAGAGCAATGGGAAATTGCAGCAGCTATTCGCACTGAATTAATACGCGCATTTAAAGAGCATGGCATCAAGTTAGCACGAGCAGAACGTATTATTGTGTTTGATCAGCAGGGGCAACAACCTGCAACTAAGGCTATTGAAATTAAATTTGACCGCTAACCAATTAGGCTATGAACAATGTTACCATAGACACCGCTTTAGCGATAAATCTAATTGCTACTCAATTCCCGGAATGGCAACAGTTGCCAATTAAACCTGTTGCCACAAGCGGCTGGGACCATCGCACTTTTCATTTAGGCGAGCATATGCTGATACGTTTACCCAGCAAGGCAGCATATGCCCCACAAGTTATAAAAGAGCATCGCTGGTTACCTTATCTTACTCCTTGCCTACCGGTAAGCATTCCCAGTCCCATCGCTATGGGTAAGCCAATGCAGGCCTATCCTTGGCATTGGTCAATCTATAGGTGGCTACCAGGAGAAACCCTTCTTAGTACCCCCTCTACCGATAAAGCATCCTTTGCGCTTGATATTGCTCATTTCCTGAAATCTCTCCACGTAATTAACACAAGCGAAGGACCAGCTCCTAATAGTGATAATTTTCATAGGGGAGGATCACTAGAAATCTACAATACTCAGATGCTAGAAGCGCTCAATATCCTAATATCTAGTATAGATACAGCCAAAGCATTCACTACCTGGCAAAAAGCACTCACTAGCTCTTGGCAGCATCCTCCTGTCTGGATACATGGAGATCTTGCTGCAGGTAATATACTTATGCAAAACGGACGCTTGAGTAGCATCATCGACTGGGGACAAGTTGCCGTTGGTGATCCTGCGTGCGATCTAGCACTTGCATGGACATTTTTTGACTGTAAAACTCGATTATTATTTCGCAATACTCTAAACCTAGATAGTGATACGTGGATGCGCGGACGCGCCTGGTCTTTATGGAAAGCATGCATAATTGCTGCTGGCATATGTGGTGCTACAGAAAAAGAAACTAATGCTTGCAGAAGCGTAATTAAAGAAATATTAGATGACTCTAACGCATGAGTTGGTGAAAATACATTTTCTATTTTGCATATGAGCCCGAAACGTGCTAGTTTTTTGACACCAACGACCTTACATAGACAAAATGGTGGAGGCGATGGGAATCGAACCCATGTCCGCTAAACAACTCACGAAAAGCGCTACATGCTTATCTCTTGGTTATACTCAAACCCTTGGACAAGAGCACCCTGAGATTTGAGCCGGTTCAGTGTTACGCCTATGCTTACAGAACAAAAAAATCTACACATAGTCGTTTTATCTAGTTAATACGAGTGTGGCAAAGGATAAACACAGTAACACACAAGAGCTTGAACGCTACCTATTTAAAGGTACTACGCGAAAGCTGCTACTTGTTGGTGGCTAGCACCAAAAGTAGTTGCAAAAGTATTTGCATTTATTGTTTTTACAGAATTTATTAACAAGGGCTTCTGCAACCTTGGCATGCTCTCCTCGCTCACCATAAAACGTCGAGACCATTACGCCCCCAAGTAATTCAAAGATCAGCACGATTATGCTATACTGTCATTATAGCAGTTAAATTTACAGTGTGTCAATAGGAACACATAGAACAGCCCCATCTTTCTCCACCTACGAAAAAAACGCATTCAACAGGTAAAGATAAACACACTCACCCCTACTAGGCAAAAAACTAATGAAATACCACCACTACACCCCCAAGCAAGCAAATCATCGCCTCGATCCTAAAACAGGTAAGCCACTGCCATATAAAAAAAAATCACTTGGCCAACACTTTTTACGCAAGCAGTCAACCGTTGACAATATGATTGCTGCGGTAACAGTTACCGCTGATACTACCGTTCTTGAAATTGGCTGTGGGGACGGGTTCTTAACTCGCTCAATTTTAGCAAAAACGCCTTGCAAGCAACTGCAGTGTTTTGAAATTGACCCTGAGTGGGCAGAAATAGTTGGCAACGAAGTCACTGATCCGCGACTTACACTTACATTACAAAATATCTTAGAAGTTGATTTTGAACTTTTACGTGAGCGCATGCCATGGGTAGTGCTTGCAAACTTGCCCTATCAAATAACCTTTCCCATCATGTTTCTTCTGCAGAAAAATAAACACTTATTTACTGAAGGCGTAGTCATGATACAAGAAGAAGTCGCCCAGAAAATTGTTGCAAAAGCCGGTAGGACATATAATGCCACGTCAGTATTTTTGCAACACCACTTTGACTTTAAATTATTAGAAAAAATTGAACCCGGAGCATTTACCCCCCCTCCAAAAGTACATTCACGCCTTCTATATTTTAAGCCAAAAACAAATGCTGTAGCAATTCCTGACGAAGAAGCTTTTTGGAAATTTGTGAAGTTTTGTTTTAACTCGCCACGACAAACTATTAAGAATAATTTGAAATCAACACACTACCGTCAGCATAGTGGCATTCCTGAAGAAATACTGGGGCTGCGGGCACAGCAGATGACATTTGATAATTTTATTGGCGTATGGCACAAATTAATAACTGCTTAAAAAAGCGCTTAAATAAAAAAGCCCCTGTGATTTTACAGGGGCTTTTTTGTTTACTTCTATCTTATTTTACATAACCAAGTAACCTAAAGCCTTTAGGTCCAATAACTTTGCTAAGCCATGGATGAACCCGTGTATTAACTTCATCAATGGTAGGCTGCAATCTAAATAATATTTTTTCTTTATCAACTTCAAACCGTTGAAATAATTGCTCAGCATAGTCAGCTGAAAGCTCATATGGCAATGGTAAATTATGATGCAAATAAATATAACACAACTTCTCTAAGACATTTTCTTTATCAGCGCCCCAGAATACATTAGCATGTGCACCTTTTTCTGTCTCTATAAAATAGAGATTTTTAAACCCCTGCTCTTTAAGCGCAATATACAGCATGCGAGAAGCATTAACCGAAATAACCGTATCTTCTTGCGAATGGACAAATACGACTATTAGCTCTTTGTCAACGCCCTGCCACAATTCGCGCACCGCCTTGATAGGAGTAATCCCTTCGGGGTCGAAATTACGAAAGCGAATCTTTTCAATATATTTTACTAATGGGCGCACGCAATAACGATCAACAGTTGTCTCAGCTGAGGTTGATAGATGTTCACTCGCAAATTTTTCAACAACAGTATGCACCATATTTGCTGCTACATTTTCCATACAATCAAAAGGCGATTCCACCACCACCGCTTGCAAATTACGCAATAAAATAGGATTGTGCTTGACCAGCCACCCAACCGTATTAATCATGGTAGCCGCGCCTTTTGAAACACCAGAAAGTATTAATCGTGCATGTGGATAAAGAGCCATTTGATCGGCTACCACTGCGATATCTTTTTCTTGAGCTAGCGAAGACTGCAAGGGACCAGCGTATTTACCATACAATCTTTCATCCCACTCAGGGCCATTTTTCCCAGTGATAATACCCCCTAAGAACTCTTTATATGGCTTGAGGTTATTGGCATTACCGGTAAGTCCATGGGCAAAAATATTTATATATAACGGTATTTTTGGCGCTATATTTTGCTCACTAAGAGCAACTTGTGCAGGCGTTAGCTGCTTTTCACCTACATCTTGTTGTATTGCCATTCCATTTTGTTCTTCATTACCATATATCGGAGCAAAGCAACAAACGCTTAAGCATAATAAAAATACATTCAACACGATAGCTCTCTTAACCTAACAAACATTATTTAACTTAATCCTGAAACCGCAGACACCCTTCTCCAATTAATTCTCCTGCTCGCATTTTTGGCATCTTGAGCGTACCCTAATAATCGACGATAGCCAGCCCGCACCAATTCGCTAATTTCTACCACAGGAGTTATGCGAGCCTCAACGGCTTCAATTGAAGGTTTAAGCTCAGCTAAGATCGTCGCTCCCACCTCTTCAAAACGCTCTAGCATCTCTATCAAAAACAAGTCAGTGAGATGCTCTGGCAGCGGTAAGTTATGATTCGTGTAGATGTAACATAGTTTTTCAAAAACTTCTTCACCCTGTAGCCCCCACAACGCATCAACATGTTCGCCCTGTTCAGTTTCAATAAAATACAAGTTATTAAAACCTTGCTTCTTCAATTCGATATACAACGTACGCGAAGCATCAACCGATATAATGGCATCTTCTTGCGAATGCACGAACACCACCACAACATTTTTATCCACATATCGCCAAAGCTCTTGCACTGAAGTAAGCGGCACAATATCTTCTGGGTCGTAATTACAAAAGCCTCTTTTTGTCAAAGGCGGAACTAACCACTGAGCATAGCGATTGCTTGCTAGCATCTCTGCTATGGTTGCCCACGTCTGACCACCAAGCGAATACGCTACACTACTTGCCAGGCTCACAGCTACGCGGCCTATGGTATCAAATGGCGAATCTACAATAACGGCAGCAAGTCCACGCAACAATGATGGTTCATATGCCGCTAAAAAACCGACTGTATTTATAATTGTCGCAGCACCTTTTGAAGCGCCTGATAAAATAATTTTTTTATCGCTATTTCTATACGGCTTTAATTGATCAGCAACAACAAGAATGTCACCAAGTTGCCCCAAGCATGATTGTAAGGTGCCAGCCTGGTCTGCATGTCCACGGTGCCATTCAGGACCGTCTTGTGCTACAAATTCACCGCCTACGTAATGTTTGTACCTAGTGCTTGCGGTTGCATTCGTAGTAAGGCCGTGAGCATAAATATTTACATACGGTGAACCACTTTGTAGGAAACAAAAATTAACTAAACTCAGGCTCAATAAAACTATTTTCATCATGATGCGCTCAACGTGTAGTAAATAGAAAATGCCTGTAAAATTTTGTGTGCAATATATCAAATGTTCTTTATACGCGCCCTGAGGAAAGCTGCTTATTCATAGCAGCAACTCGATTTTCAAGTGATGGATGCAGCAAAGATACATTAAACCTTGTATACCATTGCTTACAAGCAAGCAGCATAAGTTGTAACGGTAAAACAAGTCGCATAATTACTGATGCTTTGCTTGTTGCCACTACTGCATCTTTTGCAATCTGCTCTTGGCGTCGAATTTCTTGCGCTATTGCCGAATTCATAGTATCAATCGCTCCTCTTGGCTCATCGGTAGTAAACTGATCGCTGGTATTAAGCGCTAACCGATCAGCTGTGTATTCAAACAGGTGATGCATCATTACTTCAACAAGCTTGTGCGTAATTTTTATAAAATAGCCCGTAGCAATAAATAACAATGCTTTTCCGCCAGAAAAATTATGAAGCATCGGAATGTGTGCAAAAATAATATCGAATATACCGGCAAAGATAAGCCCCCCTGATATATTTTGTAAAATAACGCGCACCGCCCATACGCGCGGCATGGTCCACCATCGCAATTTAGGATCAACTATATGGGCAATTTCATGCGTCAGTGCCCATCTAAAAGCACGGTGCCTAAGCAGTGCATCTTCAAGTGAAGAATCTAAGAGCTGGGTGCGAATAAACGTAGTACCAAGATGCAATTCCTTTGTTCCATTTACCAAATGATTCACCCATGCCTGACATGCATTAGTACCAGCATAATCAAGAAAAAAACTGGGGAGTGGCGCATTCATTTCAGCGCAAATCTCAGTTACCATTTCAAGCAATGTTTTATAAAGCGTAGGACAAGTTAAATCCCATCCAAACTTGGGATCTTGCTCAAATACATCAAGCTCTTTGGCAATCATAGCAAGTAATGCAAGATCAAGCGGATTGGTATAATCTGGTTTAGCAACAGCCTGTTCATCTGCTTCCACCACTACTGGTGGTAATGCAACTACTGGTGCTATAACAGTGTTTAGTTCTTGTTGTTCATTCATAAAAAATCCCTACTTTCTTGCAGAAAGTTCTTTAACGCGTTGTTTAATTTTATCAACCCAGTAATCAAGCGAAAGTCGCTCGCGTTGATATGTTGTTTGCGACATCTCGATATATTTTGCTTTCAAAAACTCTTCTGTTACATCAGCCCAATCATCGACAATAACAACTGGCAGGCCGGTGTACAGTATATCAAGACATGATTTTTTTACCACAGGAATACATCCTAGCGTCAAGGCTTCCCAGGTTCTATAGCAGTCATATCCAGCCCCATGAGGACTCAAAACGAACTTAAATGTGGCCATTTCACGTAAATACACTTCGCATGGCTTACAAGTTGCATTAAAACAAAATGGTTGATCTTTAAATTGTTGTACTGCTTTGCTCCGTTCAGCGTGGTTGGTATTAATCGCCAAATTGTTATACAAAAAGTTTGTCTTTTCGATCCTGCCCAAGCGGAGATCCAGTAAAATTTTACCTATTATTTCTCTACAATTAACAGGCAATCTCTTCTGTAAAATACCAAATTGGCCAATAGGGAGGGGAATCATCTTAGCTAAAGTAGGCTTTTCCACATTACAGCCGGCCCAGGCAATCAGTTTATCATCGGCAAGGTACTTTTCATAAGCTCCTGGAATAGCATAGTCACCACCATGAGAAAGCAGCACATAACGGGCGTTGATGCGGGGATGAATATTTTTAAAAAAACGATCAAGATACCAAGGCCAATTTTTAATAAAAATAATGTCACCATCCTTGACATCGGCTGGATCAAAAGACTGACCCATTAGGCTAATACGCAGCCGCTCAGATTGATCAAAATGGTGCTTGGCAAGGTACCGAAAGCCATTGTTTGAAATAAAAGGGTGCCGCACGGGCAGATAGGTACAACGGACATAGTACTTATACCCCAGGTACCCACCGTAACTGCCAGCAATAAGTATGAGGAATAACAATATACGCTTGACCGTCTTCATAATTAGCCTCTGTAAATCAAGTATGCCTTACTAAAAAGGCATTCATTCTAACAGGTGGTCTGAAATAATCTAGACGAGGAAGCCCTTATGGCCGCCGGATAGCCTCGGCGCGAATTTTATCATATACCAAATCTTTGGGGTTATTGCTAAGAGTACCAAATGAAACAGGTAGTGGGGAATCTTGCTGATACTGCTTATATGAAAAAGTACAGCAAGCATTAGCACCGGCAGCATCATCTTCAATTTTTATGGTCATGGTATTTTGGCGTGGAATTTTTACCCGATCATAGGCAAATTCTAATGACAAACCCTCTACCTTTTCTAAGGCCAGGCTATCAGCACATGCGGCTAATTCAAATAGTGAATTAGTATTTTGACGGTGGACAAAATGCAACGTTTTTTTACTGTCATTAGGAGTTGAAAAAAGATCTTTTTTCAACTCTGCCAAAGCAGTTTCCCACAACGAAGCAGCTTCGCAGCCTTGCCCAATCAATTCATTTGAAAAAGTATTTACACTCTTTGTAACGTTGGTAAAGGCTAACCCGCTACAGATAACTAAACAGCTAAGGAGGTACGATTTTATTCTTTCCGGCATCTACAAGCCCTTCACAAGCCATGCTACTTTGCTCAGTTTTCGTTTTGGGTATGCTACCAAAAGAAGTTTTTTTAGGCAAATCAGCTAGCAAAAGACACCCATCTACCTGTTCTAATGGTATCATTTGTTTTATTTACCCCAATCTGTGATACATTTTTTTATTTTACTACGAAAGGTAAAGGCGTGAAAAAAGTACATCCCCCAGCTCACACCAGTGCGAACGCTTCGCATTACGATAATGACGCGCCAAACTACGATGCGTTCAATGAGCAAGCATCAGCAAAAATTAACGCCCTGATTGAACAAATACTACATAAAAATCAGGTACAAACGGTACTGGATATGACCTGCGGCACCGGTTCACAGGTATTCTGGCTAACCGCCCGCGGCTTTGA
>Ga0194129_10007172_pt1 | contig 13378 bp, 17 predicted proteins | sample TA2KigCa35mmetaG_FD_150862 | JGI IMG/M metagenome (GOLD analysis project Ga0194129, IMG submission 150862) | Freshwater microbial communities from Lake Tanganyika, Tanzania - TA2015038 Kigoma Deep Cast 35m | ecosystem: Environmental > Aquatic > Freshwater > Lake | place: Tanzania: Lake... | reverse complement strand
AATTCAGCAATAAATCTGCTAACTTTTCTTGACTTACCAACAGGAGTAAAAGTATAGTATAATAGTTTTCTTGCTCTTGTGGTGGCGACGTAGAATAGTCTTCTTGCTTCTTCAATTTTATCAACTTCTTTTTCAGGTGGAAATATTTCATCGTTCATTCCAATTACAAATACAACATCCCATTCTAAACCTTTACTTTTGTGTATAGTGCACATAGTTACTTTACCTTTTCTTATTCCAGTAATGCCTACTTCATTTTTATTGTCGATTATATTAATTGGAATTTTATTTTGTAGAGCTTTTTCTTCTAATTTATATAGCATTTGATTGATTGGACATAAAATGCATATTTCTTCGTATGGAAATGTTTTTCCAAGTTGGTATACTTTGTTTAAAATAAAATCTGATTGGTCATCTTGATTTATAAAAAATCTTATTTCAGGTTTTTCTCCCTCGTAATTATCCTGTGCAATCATCTTCTTTGGTATACAGAAATGTGCTTTCTCTATTACTTCATTCGCTACATCTACTATTTCTTTTGTGCTTCTGAAGTTATATGTTAGCATATATTGTTCAGCGTTGAAGTATTTTTCAAAATTGATAAGGTATTTGATGTTTGAGCCGCGGAAGGTGTATATATTTTGTGCGTCATCGCCTACTCCGATTATAGTTATATTATTTTTGTAGAATTCGTTGATGATGTTAAATTGTAGTTCATTAATATCTTGGAATTCGTCGACAATTAGGTATTTCTTGCTTGAGAAGAATATATTTCGTTGATCATTTTCTTTTAAAAATTCTAAGAAATGGACAGCATATTCACCAATATTATGCATAGTATCGTCTAATGCATCAAATTTTCTTAAAAAATATAAACTTAAACTATCCATTGTTCCAACGTAAACACCGTTATCTTTACCTAATTTTTTGTCAAGTTTTTTGGTCATATCTTTGGCGGCATCGCGGGTGAATGTTGTTAGGATGATGGATGTAGGGTGAACGTGATTTATAAGATAGTGTATGCGGTTTATTAGGGTGGTTGTTTTACCGCTGCCTGCGCAGGCGATTATGGATAGATTTTTTTGTATGTTTGCGTTAATTATTTTAAGTTGTTGGTGGGTGGGGGAGTTGTGGGAGGGTTTGATTGGATTTTTAAGTTCTGATTTGATGTTAAAAAAATCTGTTAATAATTTCATAATATTATAAAAAATTATTTAATTTTTAAGTATTTCCTCGATAAGTTTGTGGGAGAAGTTTGGGTAAGATTTTTCAGGATTTATTTCAAATATTCCGAATGAGTTATTTTTTAATTTGTAGTTTAATTCAACCCCAAATAAATATTCATTATATAAATCCAATTCTTTATATTTATCCAATTTTAAATTTTCATGTAATATTTTTAACTTATTAGTCTGGTCTATCTTCCTATGAATAAATTGTAAATTTAAAAAGTAATATCTTTCAGCTACCCAATTTATTTGTTCATTTATATGCATGTTAGGTATTTTTTCAATTTCTGGGAAAAAGCAGTCTACAATTAATTCTAAAAATTGTCTTGTAATTTCTTCATTAGTTATTGTTTTAACTGGATAAGTAAATCTTATGTTTTTTATCCATTCCAAAAAACCTCCTGATACATCTCTTGATAAAATAACCTGGAAAGGCAAGTTCTTTTTTAAATAGCAATCTCCTAAAAAATATCTATTGATAAAGTATTCATCTACACCGTATTCCAATCTACCCTTAAAATACCTTATCCCAAAATCAATATCCAAATATTTCCTCAAAACTATATCATACTCACCTTCAACACCCAATAAATCATTGTTCAAAAAATTAATAAATACCTCTTTATCTTGTGAATTCTTTTGCGTTAAATAACTACTAATAATTGCAAAATTATTTATGCTATGTCCCATATAAAACATTCTTGGACTTAGATAGTAGCAAGGTCTTGACCAGTATGTTAGATTAATTGTTGATCGATTTTTGGTAAAGTTGTTGATGAATTTTTTGGTGTTAAAAAAATTATTTTCTAAATCTATAATTGAGACTGTTTCCCATTTGTTATCAAATTCTTTGAAGTTAAATAGAGAAATGTATCTCATTAATGTACCGAAAAAACCAAAATGACAGTTTAAATCTTTGTTAAAAAATTGTTCAAAATAATAATATACAATTTCTACGTTATTATATGTCAAATATTTTTCAATTAAATTGATGGAGGTAATATCACAAAAAATGCGGATGTTCATATCTTTAACTTTTGTGACTATAAAATTTAAGCCGTTTAAGTAGCCATTTACTTTTTGTGAATGTTCAATTCTTAATTCATCTAATGATATATTTTTTTGGCTTGCATAAACTTCATCAACAAATGGAAGTAAAAATAATGATACGGATAATAGTTGTTTATTTTTTTTGTAATTATTATTTTTAAAAATGTTAAAATTATATTTGCAATTTATCCAGTTACCTTTAATAATTTTTTCATTATATAAATTTATATCTATTAATGTTGAGATTATATCTGACATATAATACTTAATTACTGCAGATATTTTTAAATTAATATTTTTCAATTATTTATTAAAAAATATTGCTTATTTAATTGGGGATTTATTTAAGGAATTGAAAGCAGATATAACTCTATTAGGGTTTCCGAAGAAAAATGATTGTTTTATTTCAGCTTTTTTTCCTTGATTGGGTTTTACTTCTACAGTTGGCTTAACTTCTATAGATTTTTCTCGTTGTGTAACCTTAGATTGTTTCATAAATTCAGTATTATATTGTTTTGGAGGAAGAGGTGTTGGAGGTATGTATGATGCTGGTACAGAAACTGCTGGATTCATCGATTTATTTATTTGAGATGGATAAATAACAGGATGTTGTTTTACTTGAGAAAGTATTGTTCTTTGTGGTTGAATAATATTTTGCACAGGTACATTTGGTGGAAATGTTTGTCTATTGTTAAGAGGTGGTTGTGTTACATTTTTATTTTGTTCTAAAGAAGGTTGAGTAATTGGGGCCGGAGGTCTAAGACTTCCGCAGCCGCAGGAGCGTCTCATTGGAACGTATGCTGATGTTCTTGATTGGAAATTATTATTACCTGATACCATTATAAATATATTGATATTATTTTTTTTGTAATTTAATGTTTTTAAATTTTTTTGGTTTATTGTATATTTTTTTTACAATATCGTATTCATATTTTAGCATTCTATCAAATTCACTTCTTGAAATAATTTCTTCATCACCGACTCTACATAAATAGCTTGTAACTATATTAATATCTTTTAGCTCTTTCTTATTTGGATAAGGAAAACCAGGATTGATTATTTCAGTATAAAAATCTTCTTTTGAGCTTCTATCTATAGTTATTTTTATGCAGTATGCGTTATTATCTTTTAGGAAGTTAAATCTATTTTTTAATTTTTCTGGAATATTTTTATTATAATTAAATTCATGTTTTTCTAACCAATTTTCTAATAATTGACTATGACAAACAACTACTACGTTTTTTTCTTTAATAAAATCAGTATTTTTGTCATATTTTTTCATATAATATTTTATGAATTTATCAATTGAGTTATTAAGGTATTCCATCGGATAATTTTCTTCTTGTATAGTATATTTTGGGTAATTATATTTAAAATTATAATTTAAATCTATTAGTTTATCACAATAGTTCACATATTCTATAAATTCTTTAAAACGTTCTTTTTGAACAGTATAGTTTTCCATTGGAAAATATTTAAGAGGATTATCTTCTTTTATATGAGGAGCAATAGTAAAATGATTAATATTACTTGATCCAAATAATAAATATGCAGTTTCCCATGTTCTTATTAGAGGAGATATAAATAGGTTATCGATTTTTATGTCTTTAAATAAATTATAGTAATCTTTTCTTAATAAATTACATGAAAATATACCCCAGTTAGTCAAATGACTATCTTCATTTAATGAATACTTTCCAATTTCTTTAAGCATCTGGTATTTCTGCTTAATTTTAGATTTTACTTCATCTTTTATTTTAGTTGTTTGTATATTTGAGCAAGAAAAACCATGTCTTATAAAATAAAAATTATACTTGCAAGGTGCTCCTAATTTAATTTTTTTTATGGTATTTAATTTTAAAGATGCTATTTCATTTTTTGTACTAACATTAGCTCCCATTTATATATATACTTAAAAAAAAAATTATAATTATTATAAATGGTATCTAACACAAAATATTATGATATTTTAGAAATTAAACCGAATGCATCAGAAAATGACATTAAAAAAGCATATAAAAAAATGGCACTAAAATGGCATCCAGATAAAAATACTGATAATAAGGAACTTTCTGAGAAAAAATTTAAAGAAATAGCGGAGGCTTATGCTATTCTTAGTAATAGAGAAAAAAGGGAATTTTATGATAGGCATGGTGATCTTGATGAACAGGTAGAACCAGATTTATTTAAGAATCGTGGTCCGAGAACGCAGACTTATACTCGTTCGTGGAGTACGAGAAATAATGTGGATCCGAATGAGTTATTTAAGCAATTTTTCGGTGCTTCTAATCCATTTGAGCAGGAAAATTCTTTTTTTAATACTGGTTTTAGTTCTGAGAGAACATTTCAACAAGAAAAAAAGAATAATACAATGCAACAGATTGAGGTGAAATTGACTTTAGAGGAGATTTATAGTGGTTGTCATAAGAAGTTTAAGGTTACATCAAAGATTTTTAGGAATATGAATGAGTCTGAGGTGGTAGATAAGATATTGGAGTTTGATGTAAAGCCTGGATGGAAAGATGGGACAAAAATAACTTTTAATAATTCTGGTGATCAGAATCATCCAGCTTCTGATAGAAATGATGTTCAATTTATTATTTCAACTAAACCTCATGAATTATTCACACGTAATAATAACGATTTAGAATATAAAGCTCACATTACATTAAAACAAGCCTTATGTGGAGGAATAATAGAAATTGAGCATTTAGATGGTAAAATATTAAAAATACCTTTAAAGGGTGTGACAACACCTACGACAAGGAGGACAATACAGAATGAGGGTATGTTGGTTAAGGGTGAGAGGGGTAATTTGCATATAAATTTTGAGATAGAGTTTCCAGAGTATTTGGAGCCAAAGGTAATTAAGGAATTATCTATGTTATTATAATGGAATATGAGTCAGAAAAGGGATATTATTATGCGATGATTGGAGGTAAATATAGAAGAATATCGGTTAAACAGTTTCCTCCTAAGGTAGGTGATAGGGTTCAGATAATAGTTAAGCCATATAAGAAGAAGATATTGATTATAGGAAGGGTTAAGGATGTTTTAACGAAAAAGAAGTTTCATTCGAGGGGGCATAAGGTTAGATTGGAGGATGGGACTATTGGGAGAATAGTTAAGGTATATAAGTGAAAAAATTATTTATAAAATATTTTTATAGATAATGATTCATAAAATCATTTGGGCATTTTATGGTATTATATTATTATGTATTATTGTTTTTCTATTTGAAGAGGGTAAATTCAATAAGAAAAAAGGTTCTATGAAGGATATTCGGATTTATGATGACAATGTATATATTAAGGGTTCAGAATGGGGAGGGGAATATGGGAGGGGTGTGTATGCGAGAAGGGATATAAAAAAAGGAGAATATTTTGAGGAAGTAGAATTTGTAATGGATAAAGATCAGAAGCTTACTGGATTAATTAAGGATTATACTTTTAATCTGCAGTCAAGAAAGGTTATAGCAATTGCATTTAATTGTGGTTCAATGTACAATCATACTGATAAGCCAAATTGTAAATATTTTTTGGATGAAGATATTGAAAAGATTGTATTTATGGCTTTAAGGGATATAAGTAAGGATGAGGAGATAACAGTGTCATATGGTGAGAATTGGTGGAGTTTGCGTGGAAAGGAATTTAAGAAAAAATAATTTATTTTTTAGATTATGGAATTAATAATAACATTAACTGGACTTGCTATTATTATAATTATTCTTATTTGTTTGATTCCTAAGATTAAAACCTACAATCAACGAAAAAATATTGAAAAAATAAAACATTTTCACAAAAATGTCTATACAAAAGAATCTCCATATGGAGGAACGTATGGACGAGGTATCTTTGCAAAAAAAGACTTTAAACCGAATGAAATAATTGATGTATCAACATATATAGAAGATGATAAAGAAAATATTACCGGAATTCTTCTCAATTATGTTTTCTTTGATGAGAATAAACCTAACAAAAGATATATAGGATTTGGATCAGCTCCATTATTTAATTTTTCAAAGGATAATAATGCAGAGTATTTTATTGATGATAATCATACATTGATTGTAATTAAGGCAAGAAAGCATATAAAGGCAGATGAAGAAATATTTTTGCCATTTAATAGAGATTATATTGATAAGTATTTTTAATTATTCACTACAATATATAAATTTAAATAAGTCGCTAATAATATCCACAAAAGGTAAGGGACTAAAATATAAAAAGCAGTCTTATCAATATACCAGCTTTTATAAAGTAGATATATTGTTAGTAAAACCATACCTATTACTATTCCTAATGATATTATTGGTTTTTTAAATTTAAAAAATGCAAAACTCCATGACAAATTTAAAATAAGTTGTGCTTCAAATGGTATTAAATAATTTTTGATAAATTCTTGATTAAAAAATGCAGGACGATTTAAACGCTTTATTTTATTATAAATTGTCATTACATTGATACCTAATAATATATATAAAACAGTCCATACAATAGGGAAAACAAATCCAGGTGGTGTTAAAGGTGATTTTTTAAGTGTTGTATACCAGCTTGGAGACATATTATTTCCACCTAAGAAGCTTGTTAAAAAAGAACCAATAATTGGATGAACAATAAGAAGTGTTTTTGGGATAATATCTTGCATATATATATTTTATTTAGAAAAAAATTGAAATAAAATAGAATAAAAAGCTTCAATAAAAAATGAGCAAGTGTATAAAGAGAATTAACACTGAAATTAAGGAACTTGAAAAAGATCCTTTACCTGGAATTAGATTTAATTATGACCCAGAAAATCTAAAACTATGGAAAGGTGAAATGGATGGCCCCGAAGGCACCCCTTATCACGGATATATTCTAAAAGTAAGCATTAATTTTACTGATAATTACCCATTTGAAAGTCCTAAAATTAGTTTTGACCATGAAGTTTATCATCCAAATGTAAGCAAGGATGGAACAATTTGCTTAGATATTTTAAAAGACCAATGGTCACCATCCTTATCTATAAGTAAGGTATTATTGAGCTTGAGTAGTTTGTTAAATGATCCAAATCCACATAGTGCATTAAATGGAGAAGCTGGAAGAAATTGGATAAATGACAAAAGTATATATAACTTGAAAGTAAGAGAAATATGTGAAAAAAAGTGTAAGAAAAATATTGAAATTTAATTCTTATCCTGACATACAAAACCCATGATAATAGTATCATCGTTCTTACAACCATAATTTTTATAAAGTATTATCTCATTCCGATTCTCCTTCTTCAATAAATTATACTTTATTAAAACCCCATTATTCGTTACCAAATCCTGCCAAAATTTCATATAATACTTACATCTTTTATCTTTACTTTCATTATAATTATTACATAATCTCATTACATTGCTACTATTGTAAACTGCACAATGTTTTTTATTTATAACAAAAAATTCTGATTTTACATATCCTACATTTTTTAAATATTGAAGAAATGTATCAATACCCTTTTTAAATTTAACAAAATTGTCAAAATAAATACTACACTCCTCTTTAGAATCCTTCTCATCAGACATCTTATCCAAAAATAAACTCACATTCTTTATCACAAAATCACTATTATCCCTCATCTTAAAAATATTAGCAACCACCATAATGACTATCACAACTATTAACATATAAATATAAACCGAATTAACACCAAGCATATATATTATTATAATATTTTAATTTGGAGAGTCTATCGATAAAGTTCTCTCCTGCGGCGTAAAATGTATATTTCTACTCCCACCCATCGGAGTGCTTCTCGACCTCGTAATAGCCTCACTTAAACAATCAAATGCGACCTTACTCTCACTTGTTGAAAAAGTTAATGCTGAATCACATCCAATTCCAAGTTTTCCAGCTTCTTGTATAGCATCTTGATTAGCTCCTAAAAATACAAATTCCCATCCCTTCGCCTTTTTCTCTCCAATCAAATCATTTACCTGAGATTTCGAATACCTACTACTCGAATTCTCCTCTCCATCCGTAATTATCACTAAAATTATATTCTCCCCTTCCCATTGCTGTATTTCATTTACAGTTCTTCCAATCGCATCTAATAATGCTGTGGTGCCATAAGGAACAAATGTCTGCCATGTTAATTTTGGAACATCTTCCAATCTCTTACTCTCATAATGAATCTCATAAATATTACTAAAAAGTATCAAAGATAAATAAGCACTATCACTTTTCTCTTCCATCTGCTTTGAAACAAATAAATTAAATCCATCAATTGTATCTGTTCGACAGTTTTCCATTGAACCACTTTTATCTAAAATAACATAAATCTTTGTTGTAGCCATTTTTATATACTTATTATATATTATATTTTTTCAATCAATTTTTCTCGTTTTATTACAGATTTAAAAATATAACAATATTGAAATATATACATGAAAGAATATACTTTTAGACTTTTTGATAATTTTTTACCCAATCCTAACGTAATTAAACCCAATAATATCATAGTTAATTTTAAATACTGCAATATATCAGAATTATCATGGGTTGACGAAGAATTTATAGATAATGTTTTTATATTACCTGATTGGATAAATTTTTTTGATTTAAGCTATAACTCAATATACGCCCTCTACAAAGGCTCCAGCCACGATTATCAACTACCAAGAGAACTAAAAATATTAAACCTATCATTTAATAAATTAGATTTTATACCTGATAACATACCAAAAGATTTAATCGCATTAAATATTTCTAATAATACCATAAAATATTTACCTAAATTACCTAATACTGTAAAGGTTGTTAACGCTGCTCATAATACCGTAAAATGGTTTGATCAGGAATTGGATTATTTGGAGAAGTTAAATTTATCATACAATCATTTAAGTTATTTTAGATTTGATAGAATGAAGGAAAATTTAAGATTTTTAGATTTAACTGGAAATCAATTAAAAGAAATTGGTGGAAATATTTTTCCACCCAATCTTGAAGTACTAAAATTAAAAGATAACAAAATATCATCTATACCCGAATTACCTAAAAATTTAATTGAATTAGACCTATCCATGAATAAAATAAAAACAATCGAAAATTACCCTACCACCCTTAAAATTTTAGATGTTAGCAACAATAACCTCGATAAATTATGCGATACTATTCTTCAATGCAGAGACTTAGAAAAATTAAATTATGAACATAATGATACCATAGAAATATCATTAAATGTTTTAATATGGATTGATAAACAATTTCATAAAATGCATATGAATGAGAAGGAAATAAATTTGAAGGAAATATATGCACAAAATTATGAGGAAATACAAACAATTTATAAAGATTCACAAAATGCTCATAATTTGAAGATAAGGAATGACATTATTAAATCAATGGAAAGAATTGTTAATAAATTGGATAAACCTTCAATTTCATTTGAGGAATGTTGTGAAAATTTAAGTAAATATTTTAAATTGGAGGATACTGTAACAATATTAAAGAATTCTGATATTGGTCAAGTTGAATTAAATGGTAAATCTTATTCACTATCTGAATTTTTTCCATTTCTTTATGAAAGAATTATTAATAACGAAAATAAAGAAAGTCTGTCACAAATATTAGAAAACGAAATTCAAAATACAAAAGCTGTATGCTTCTCAGGAAGAATTGAAGCTTATGTTGCAGCATTAGCTGGTTTTGATGATGATGTTAAATACGCTCCTTCTTTATCTGACCAAATTTTAGCTAAAATTGAGCAAATAAAGAATAGATTGCATAAAGATAGAATACCGTCAGATTCATTGAATTATCAGGTTGAATTGAAGTTTTATATGGAGGAGTCTTTAAGGGATATGGGTTTGGATGATGAAAAGAGGAGAGAATGGTTGATGCCAATAGATGATAATATTATGGAGAATGTTGAGACTTTAGAGGTAAATTATGGGAAGGATATAAAGGATATTGTGGATATAATAAAGATGAGGAAGGTAATTAAACAATATTTTTTGCAAAATTTTAGGAAAAATTCGTAAAATAGTTGAAGTATAAATGTATTTAGAATTAATGTATAACAATAATTTAAAGAATAAAGTAGAAGAAAGAAATAGAAGTTTTATTGATGAAATCTTACAAACAACTTATGCATCAAGAGTGCAGATTGATTTAAACATCGAAAAAGACATTATGGAGAAGCGTGATGAGATGGAGAAGCAGTTGAATAGTGTTTTTGGACAGGTGACTTATAATTGGAAGATGAAGGTTCGTAATAATGCTTTGAGGGGTAAGTATTATACAAATTTATTTTTTTTTAATAATCAGCAGGAGGCAGATTTATTTTTTATAAAGAATGAGTTGTATGAGAAAATTGGATTAGTTCCACCATTTTTAAAGTTAGAGCAGTATTTTAATAATTTTGGTTTTGATTTCAAGTTATTGAGAAAAAATGGGATTTTGATTGCTCAAGTATCATGGGAAAAATATTTCGATAAAGAAATAGAAAAAAAAGAAGAAACTGATGACTTCGCCGAAATTAGAGATGATATAGATGAATAAATTTTATATATACAATACATAAAATTTAACTATCATAATAATAATCATCTGGAGTATCATCATAATCATCTCCATCGTCATAATCAGCATAATCAGCCGCCAACCATCCAGCCCCTAATCCACCCCACCAATTCCACCACGGCCTATTCGGCCCTGGATGCGGCCTTGGATGTGGACGTGGACGTGGCCCAGGATGCGGTCCTGGATGTGGCCCTGGATGAGGACCAGGGTGAGGACCAGGGTGAGGACCAGGGTGAGGACCTGGATGAGGTCCTGGATGAGGTCCTGGGTGTCTACCTATACCGCCCATTGGACCCATTCCACCTATATGACTCATGCCGCCCATACCCATTCCGCCCATATGTCCGCCGCCAATACCCATTCCGCCCATATGTCCGCCTCCTATTCCACCTCCCATTCCGCCTCCGTGTCCGCCACCGCCGCCTCCTCTAAAGCTTTCCTTTTTTTTGTGAAAGAATACGAGATATACTACGCCAATAATGATGAGAATAGTGCAGCAAACTCCGAATAGATTAAAAGGTTGACTTTTTTTGACCATTATATAATTATATTGGAAAATATATTGAGTAAAAAGGGTAAAAATATTATTATAATGATAATTATGATAATATCATTTGGAGATAGAAAAGCTTTCAATAATTATTATATACATGAAATGAAATTGATTAAAAAAGAGAATGATTATAGAATTTATAGAACGTTATTATCAGATGGTTTTTATGATAGATATAAGTCATTTTTACACGATAATGAAAACAACTTACAGATAAGAAAGAGAGATAAGGTTTATAGGTGTGAGATGAAAAAATCTAAAAAAGTTTATGAGCAGGAATGTGATGATTACGAGGGAGAATTTGGAATAATATTATTTCCTCTTAGCTATTATAAAATAAAAGTTTATAAAAACGAGACCGCGTAATATTTTTTCTTAATAAATAATATAAGATGACCGAGTATTTTAAAACAATACCAAGAGTTAATAACAACATTAATGCTGTATTAAGATCTGCGGATTTTACAAACAAATTTTTAGAAATTATTGTAAGCAATAATGACTTACTAAAATATTATTCACAAATAAAAGATATTTTAGGAAATAATTTTAATTTAAATCATGTGAACGACATTTTTAAAAATATGAATGTAACTGTAGAAATTGACGGATATGAACTAAAAGTAAATAAAATAATATTAGACGGTTCTAAAGCAAGGATTATTGCCGATGTTGGTAATAAAAGTGTTAGAAATTTTATTGGAAGATTATCCGAGAAAAATTCTGATATTGTTCTTAAAGCAACTGTCCCCCCACCAGTGAACACAAAACCTTTAGGAACGGTTAGATTTTCATCATCAAATCCATTTACGTTTCCAAGTTATCTATGGTATGATAAAACTACTGCAAATCCAGCATATATCACACCAAATGGATTAGTAAGACTTATTAATAAAGGAGCAATTTTCTGGTACAATGCAACACAAGTAGGTACCAATCTTGCCTTAAAAATAAAATATATATTAGTTAATACCCCCTTAACTTCTTTTATTCCCAATCCTACTACTGGTGTTGTTACTTTAGCAAATGCTATCTTCTATTATGGATGGGTAAATACTACTAATTCAGCATATACTGATTTTTATCTTTGGTTACCAACTTTCAGAAATTATCAATATAAATGGTCTGTCAAAAATAGTGAATTCTTTACTACTACAAGATTTCCCAATACTAAGAATATTGCTATCAAATAATTCGTAAAATAATCAATTAAATATTATTTAATTAATTAACATTACCAAATTATACGTATTCAACTATATAATCTATTACCGCGGCATAAATTATATGTAGAATACAAATTGGGTATAATTATAACTGCCATCTTTATTAAGGTTCTGGTAATGTTACTTAATAACCTTGGCACCTTTCGTCCGGACTTTTTTATAAAACACTATAAAAAAATCAATATTTAGAACAACTTTATTTCTACCATATTATTATAAATGAATAATAATAAAACTAAACCCAATAATGCCCTTCTCCTATCCAACTCTTCAAATATAAATACCGCAGCAATGGCCCAAAATACAGCAGCAACCAGCTTAGCAACTTCCGCCAACACCTACAGCGAAATCGCCACCAACGCCGCAATTCAATCCAACCAAATCCTTCAACAAACCCCAAACAATAAAAACCTTATCAAAGCAAACCTCAACGCACTCAAAGCCGCCCAAAACGCATCCAAAGCCGCACAAGAAGCCCTCAACGCCGCTAAACAAGCCAGCATCGCCACCAATCAAGGTAATCTTCCCCTCGCAGCCAATTATACACAAAAAGCCGCCAATGCAAACATTAAAGCCAACAATGAAGCTCTTAAAGCAGTTAATGCATTCGAATCTGTCCAGCCATCAAACAATGCAACCGGTGGTAAAAGGAGAAAATCCAGAAAATAATTTAATTTCTTTTTACACCTAATATGCGAAAAATCTTTCCACATATCTGCCCATCCACCAATCCACTACCATTCTCCAACTTCTGCACTATATCCTTCT
>Ga0194129_10007171_pt1 | contig 13379 bp, 20 predicted proteins | sample TA2KigCa35mmetaG_FD_150862 | JGI IMG/M metagenome (GOLD analysis project Ga0194129, IMG submission 150862) | Freshwater microbial communities from Lake Tanganyika, Tanzania - TA2015038 Kigoma Deep Cast 35m | ecosystem: Environmental > Aquatic > Freshwater > Lake | place: Tanzania: Lake... | reverse complement strand
TGACAATATGAGCGTTTGAATAACGGAAAATTTGCGTAAACAATATTCCATCTTCACTCCACCTTCATTACCGATACAATGTACCTCATCAACAACTAGAAATGAATCTTCTTGTATTTTTTCATCAATAAATGCATGAGTAAAAGCTCCAGTTGGAGTAGTCACCACAACTCTTTCATTCAGTTTCCTGTCACATCTATCATCCAATAAGGTGCTGACTTGACCAGAAACATAATTGTTAAGAATTGCGGAAATTTCCATTGCCAAAACATTGTTAGGTGCAACATAAACTAACAATGACTTGGGTCTATACTTTAAAAAAGTATAGATGAATCCCAGGGCAATCATAGTTTTACCTGATGAGGTAGGAGCACAGCAAATAACATTTTTCCCATCTTTCAATTTCATAAACATTCTTCGCTGCCAATCGAGCAGTGAAAATGATAGAATTTGGTGGGCAATTGGTGAAGGTGGTACTTTACCACATAATTGTTGAAAAATCACGGTATTTTGATATTCAATTTCATTATTTTGATATTCAAATTCTGGTAATTTTGTTTTAATTGATGACTCATATGACCATTTACTATATTTGTCCACAATTTTTTGTGCTTTGTTTTGATCTTCCAAATTACGGTATAATCCATAATCCAATCCTTCTTTTATTAAAAGAGAGGCATCAAAAATAGCTAAAAATTTTTTTTCAATATTGTGATTCGCATTTTCAACATCACTATCTTTTCGTTTAAGAGCTCCATTCAAGTAAATTTTCAACTGAATAATATCATTTTCCAATTTATTTACCAAATTTATTAAACGTGTTGCTCTATCCTCTTCATCTGAAGTTGATTCCAGAACTTCAAGAACAGTCGCAAACCTATTTTCATCAACAACGGTTTTTTTGGGCGAACCCTTAACAGGAACTAATCCCGTATATAATCTGTCAAAAAGATTTAACTCATGTGGCTTTAAACTTTTTACCCAACGAGATAAACCTCTCAGCTCAGTAATACCAACGCTAACACCTGTTTGTTTTTTAGTGATACTCATGGTACAACTAGGAAAGTAATCTCTAAAAATACTATCTTATAATAAATCAATTTTTTTTAAGTATATTTTTATAAATTGAAGATTCCGACGAAGAACTATTTCTTTTCGGTCGATAATAGTAGGCAGAGGGAAAACCACTTGTTCCCGCCCTATTTGTACAATAATATGTTCGTCCCTCTGAGTCCTTAATCAGAAGTTCATCCATGGTTTTAGCTAAGGATGATATAACTTTTCCTTCGTATGTTGGAAAATAATAATCGTAATCTGGGTAAGCAAGATATTTCTGACTGTGGGGAGTGAAGGTAATTTTAATCATATCTCCTCTTCTGAGGAATGATAAATCTGAGTAAGAAATAAAGGGTTCCCAGTATGGCATCTTATTTATTACAAAAAAAATATCATATTTTTAATCAATTTTTTTACAAATCTTTATGCAGCCCCTAATCCAATCAAATCATCCCTTGTGACAGGAATCATATAAGGTTCCTTGCATCGTCCAACTTGTTGATAGCAACTTGAGAAACACTGAGGTTCATCTTTACATTTTCCCGTGTTATGATGGCATTTTAATTTCTTCCCGGTTTTCAAATCAAATCCGCAGTTGTAGCCATTCTGATTCAATAATTCGCAATCCTCATAGGCGAAATTATTCCAGCAATGAGTGTCAAAATTTCCAGATTTCCATTGTTCAGCTGTTAGCTTAGGATAACAAAACCCGAAATAGGGGTTAGCATATGGTATGAAATCGACGGTGAAATTTTCATTATTTGACCTGACAAACTGCAAGAATAATGCAATCACTCCTACAAAAATTATTATGATAATATAAAATTTAACATTTTTCATATTATATATCTAGAAAATATTGTTAGCATTGTCATCAATACTGACTATTCTGGGTAGTACATCTAGGGCAAGCTTTACCGGGATAATATTTACATTCATAGGCTTCCCAATTATCTAAATTAACTCCGCAAACTTGACCCATATTTCTTATTTTACAGCAATCATCATAAGTCATTTTACCATCTCCTATGCATCTGACATTGACATTATCGGTTTTTTTAAATTTGGAGAAATCGGGGCCACAGAAACCACCTTCAGCGGCTGGAACTTGAACATTATTACTCCAGGCACCAAGGGTGAACATTTCCATGCCACCACGAAATGGGATAATTAAAAGTGCTATTAAGAATAGGACAAATAATATAATTGTTATTGAATTTGAGTCTAATTTCATAATAAAAATGGAGAAAAAAATTCTATTTAATAAGATTACGATAAATAAATAAAAATGATTAAAGTCATTACTTATAATTTACTTTCACCCAATCTTTGTTACCCGGATGAGTTCAAGGATTATGATTCAAGTTATTTGGATGGTAATTCTAGGAAAAATAAGATTGTACTCTTAATTGATGAATGGACAAGTCAGGAAAACCCCCCAATTATTTGTTTTCAGGAGGTGGCAGCATCTTGGAAAGGTACATTGGAGAAAATATTTTTCAATCGAAGCTATCATTTTTTCACGATGAGTTACGGATATAAGCGAAATGGATTCTTCGGTGTTTCAATAGCTGTACCTTATTCATACCAGGTGGACAAAATAGAGTATATACCTATTTCAGACCACATTGTTGCTGTAACACCCAGTGAGGAGCCTCAGCAGATACCCAATCTTTTTGGAAAAATATTTTCTTTTTTGGATATGACTCCTCCGCCTAAAACTAAGGAGGAGTTAATACAGGAGGCAAAGAAACGTCCCAATTTAACTATAAAAATCACTCTTAAAAAAGAAGATACCTCCTTCATCTTATACAATTATCATATGCCTTGTGCCTTCAGAACACCTATTGTTCAGACGCTTCATTTGGATGCTCTCAAAAAATTATTCTATCAACACCCCAATATTCCAACAATATTTGCAGCAGATCTTAATCTAACACCTGATTCAATAGGATATAATTATTTAACTACTTCTCAACTTCCCCCGGATCACGCAGAATATTTCCCAGAGAGGGATCATTACAAACTCGCACTCCAAAGTGCATATAAACAATTTAATGACCAAGAGCCCCAATTCACCTGTCATAGTGATACACTTTGGGGAGGATTATTTAAGAATACATTGGATTATATATTTGTTTCACATCATTTTAAAACCATTAGTTCAAAGTTACTAATGTTTTCGGAAGAAAAAATGCCAAATAAGTTATCACCGAGTGATCACTTACCAGTTCAGGCAGAATTAATTATAAAGGGCGATACCCTCACTCTTGACTGAGTAATTATTATGCAATTCTTTGAATTTTGATAGCATTTTGTGGCTAAAAATATCCTCTGGATTTTTTTTCCTATTTTCAAATAAGAATTTCTGAACTAGAGCCCTACTAGGTTCCATATGAGAGACTAATCCGTAGAATTTGGAGGCAGTTTCTTTAATATCACCGGTTTCCTTTTTGTGATAAGTGCACATAAATTCAGCCATTTGTCGGAAACATTCTTCATCAGCTTTATTGAATTCAATTGTCATATCAATTCTACCTGGCCTTTTAAATACGTCGGTTAGTTTATCGTAGTTATTGGTTGTCATCAGACAGATTATTCTATTTTTCCTGGCGATTCCATCCATAATGTTTAAAACGGTACTCATGGACAAGGCTTTTTTCTCATCAAATAGGGCATCGATGTCTTCCATTACTAGTAATCCATTCTTGGGTATGGTGGACACTAATTTTTTGAAGGCTTCGTCGGTCATTGAGTTGGAAAAGGACAGAATATAGATTCTGAAATTATATTTGCTGGCAATGGCGTTTATGAAACTAGTTTTTCCATTTCCGGGTGGTCCGTAGAAAAGATAATTTCTTTTATAGGGATGGCCAAAAATGAGATAATCATTTTCATTATTCATGAAATCCTCGAGATCTTCGATTATTTCTTGTCTTTTTTTAATGAAAACTGTATCGACTTCTCGTTTGGGATTTTTACATAAAAGATCCCAATATCCTTTACTAGTTGGACTGAAAACTTTTATAAATGTTTTATCTACTTTTTTGATATGATGATCCATTTCAGAGATGAATTTCTGGATACTTTGCTCGGTACCTCTTAGAAATACTTTTTTGTAGGGAAAAAGGTCGTGAGAAACTGTGTATATTTTTTCGGAGAAGGTATATTCGAGTTCTACAAAATCATCGTCAATAGGAACGAGATATTTTCCTTCATTCAACTGGAAAGCGACTTCTTCGGGTTTTATTTTCCTTATTTCTTCAAAATTATTTTTCATATATTTTTCATTACCATCTAAGTCTTCTTCAGAAGCAGAGGAGAAACTCTTAACTAGAACTTCTCCGTCTACTATTTTTTTCATATATAAATCTTCGAGTCTTCTTTTGTTTGGGAAAACACCTTTATTATAAAGTTTGTATCCAGCAAACTCTAAGACATCTATTTGAAGATTGTGACTTTCAATGAATACCTCTACTTTCTCCCTAGATAATTCCATTTCATAGATATATATAAATAAAATTCTTTAAGTTCGGATGAAAAATATTTTTTCTAGTATTTAATAATGGAAAATCAGGTAACATTATATAAGAATACAGAAAGGCAAAATAAATTTTTATCTCCTGAGTTGGAAAAAGCAATTGAGATTAGTAATAAAGAGATCCAAGAGGTTGGACACAAAGTTAGAAAATATAAGAAGCAGGTATCTGAAATTTACGATAAGATGGACAGTTATATGGACCAGCAGACGCATAAGGAGAGAAAGGATTTGGAGAAGGCATTGGCTGCCTTGGAATTAAAAATAAATAAGGTGCGAGATGATGATAAATACAAGGCTTATGAGAAGGAGGTAGAATACATAGAGAAAAAGTTAAACATCACAATGGAGAATATATTTCCTTATTATGCGAAAGCAGTTAAAAGAATACACAATGTTTATGCTGATAAAGAGGAGCGTTCACAAAAACTGATAGAATTTCACGAGGTATTGGGAGAAGCTTTTCTTTCGAAGGATGAGAGAAAAGTTTTAAATATTATAAAAGATAGAATGAAGGAGCTACCCCATGTGGTAAATTTACCTTTGATTGGCTTATGAAACTAATATTTTAGATTTATGGCGTCTATTTTCTCTAGTAAATTTCCGAATTTTAATTCTCGTCCTCTTAGAAGATTATTAATAATTAGCCTTTCATGTTGAATTTTTTTAATTCTTAGCTCTTTATCGACCCAATCATTAAATTTACCAAATTTGATTAAGGAATCGACAACAATATCTCGCAATTCTCTTAGATAATCATTAGAGAATTTACATTTTTTTCTTATGCAGTAGATAGATACTCCAAGTATAAATTCATAGTCATTTTCTGATATTTCATTGTAAATATAATCGCTCATATCTTTTTCTACTCGAGAAAATAGTTCTTTCTCAGTATATTGTTCTATGTATTCAAAAACATTTTCATTGCAATAGCTATCATATGCCCAAGCAGTCATTTATTACAACCCAAGACAGCTAAATATTTTTTTCAATTTTTACTCTATGAGTTCTTCGAAACTATCTATATCATCTTCATTGGGTAGATGATCGTAGATGACCCAGAGACTGGCGTTTTCGAGCTCAGCTAAATATTTTTCTATTTCTGCTTCGGTAAGTGAATGATTTTCTAATTTTGGATATAATTCCACGTCGTCATTATCGGTGTTATAATATAAAGCATAAAACATTAAGTTAAGTTGTTAAAAAAATTTACATAATAGAACAATTATTTTTACACCAGTAGCAATCATCTTTTGTTTCTATTTGTTCATCAAAATTTATGTAGTCAAGAGTTACATTAACTGGTTTGCTACTTTTAAAACCTTCTAAATTTTTGAATAAATGAGGCTTTTCTTTGTAAGCTTTCATTATTTTATTGGTTAAATGAATGAAGCAATGTTCAATATGAAAATCTTCTCCTGTTTCGAAATAGTCTAAATCATAGATTTGGCATTTATCTTTAATCATTTCTTGTGTTACCATTCTGCGTTCTCCTTTATTAATGCCAATCAATGCTAATTTTTTGTAATCTCTAGATTCCATTAATATTTGTTGTAGCCAGAAATCAATGCTATTAAAACTCTCAACGTTACCTAAATCAAAAACAAGAATAGCGGCTATGGTTGATTTAAAATAGATGCGAATTAGATTGAGAAAGGAACGATTCCCTGATGTATCCCAGATATGAATTTTATAGTTTTTATTGTCGAGAAATAGATTGGTTGAGACGAAATCTACGCCGACGGTTGGAGTTACTCTTTCTACATAATTTTTGATTAGAGTAGATTTTCCGACATTCATATCACCGAGCATAACAAATTTTAATAAGAAATCATTCATATAAATATTCTTTTAAAAATAAATAATTTCTGAAAAAATAAATGTCGTCATCTTTTCTAAGTATTTTTATTTTATAAATAAATGATAAAAATTGCCCTTGTCCAATTATCAAATAAACACACTGAAATTTTCGGAACGTTTATAGAATTATTTAAAAAACCAACTTTTGATTTAACTATTTATTATGATTTAGAAAAAGATCCATATACTTTTTTAAAATATTATCAAAAAATATTTGGAATACCTCTTAATATAAAGCCCAGCGTTTCATTACTTGAAAATAAAGAAAATCATCATTTTTTCATATTTACTTCAAGTGCAGATGATGTCAGAATGGATAATTGGTTTAAGAATAAAGAAAATCAAGATAAATGTCTTTTTATACAGCATCAGGCAGCACATTGGAAGGAATACATGAAGTGGAACGTAATTGTATCACCAGTAATAAAGCTGGCGTCTAATAATATTTACATATTACCGACATATAAAGTTTTTAGTAAATTTCATGCGAATATTAAAGAAACTAATTTGGCAATTATTGGAGCTATTCGAACTCATCAGCACGACAAAGATTTAAATTTATTAATAGACTTATTGGGTAAATATCCAAATGAAAATTACAAGATTTACATTTTTATGAGAAAAATGGATTGGCGGGTAATAAGTCGTCGAAATCCTTTTCTAAAAGATCATCCAAGAATACATATATTCCCCGGTCTTAATACTGAGAAGATGATAAACAAATTAAGGGAGGTAAAATTTATTCTTCCGCTTTCTAAAAAAAATGGTTGGTTTCATTGGCAAAGATTAACGGGGACAGTTCCTCTTGCAATTAATTTAAACATGCCAATGGTAATAGATAAGAAATTGGCAGATATTTATAAATTGAATGATACTTCAATTGTGTACAATGATAAGATAAGTGAGGTGATGGACAAAATATTGAAAATAAGTAATGATGATTATTATAAATTGGTTGAGAATGTTGTAATTTATAAGAAAAAAATTTACAAACAGAATAAAAACGCGTTTGGTGATGTTTTCAGGAGAATGGTGAAAAAATAAAAATTAAAAAAAAAATAATATTTTATAGAAAATACTTAAAATGTGGAATAATTATCAAGCAACGAAAATACAAAATTTCTATCGAACGTTCATAAAATGTGATAGAGACAAGACAGCGTTATGTAAGATAAAAATAGTATCCAATCACAAGAGAAAATACTTAGAGATACCTTCTCCAATTGATCCCATCTATCGTATTCCTTACGAAGAGAAAAATCACATTCGTATTACCGAATGGATAGATGTAAAGAAGCCAATTGTTTGGCATTTTAATATCTTATCATTGATTGATTGGCTGAACACTGCGAAAAAATGGACAAATCCGATGACGAATTGTCTTTTTATGAATAAATCTATTGATCGAATTATGGAATTTATAGACAAAAACAGTGTTCGAAAGAAGATAAAAATTAAAATTGAATATAATAAAAATTTAAAAAGAAAATAGTAACGCAACCATCTTATGTTGGAGGAGCAATTTATTTGGACTTACTGGTGAAGAGTATTGAGGAGAATTCAGATGAAGACAGTTTCAATTTGTTGAACAATAATTATGATAAGATTGTATCGGACTATTTCAAGATAGATGAGAATATAAATAAATCGATAGTTGTTAATGGTGAAACTATAAGTCCAGTAGGTGTTTTGCATTATGCAATTTCAAAAAAAAATAAGAACGTAGTTCATAATTTATTATATTATGGTTGTAATTTTGAGAAAAAATGTGGGGGATATTCACCAATTCATTTGGCGGCTATTTGGAATTTGCCAGAGATTGGAAAACTTCTGAAGATGTATGGGGCGAGTATGGAGGAGGAATGTTTATATGGAGGAGAAATGGCTAGTATTTTTGAGATTTGTAATCAATTGGGACATTATGATTTTATTATGAAAATATTATCTTAAAACCAGTATGAAAAAAGAAGAATTATTGGATTTTTTAACACCATCTCAACAACAGTCAGTAAAAGATTATGAGTATTTGGATATAACAAATGATAAAAAAATCCCAGTTAGAAGGAAGGATTACATAAAATTTATGTATAAATATAATTATCAATTTATGGAGGGTGGGATAGTAATAGAGACTCAGGAGTGGCCAGTTGTCAGATTAAAATCGTATGAAAAAGCATTTAATAATTTTTACAAGTTAGATTTATCAAAAGTTTATGTTTTTCATAAGAAGGCGAAGAAGATATCAAGACGTGAATTTTTCGAGGATCTCTTAGAAAATTTAGGAAATGGACAATTAAAAAAATCTCCATAGTAAATAGAAAATGTCATCAGTTAAAACATTCCTTATAAATGATAATGGAGAATATAAAATTAAAGAACATATTATAAAGGACAAGAGCCATATCAAAAACACATTGGAGGATAAAAAAACGCAGATGAGGATGGCTAAATTGGCAAGAGAGGCTGAAAAAATGAATGCAAATAAAATACCGGAGGTAGTGCAAGTTTCAATGATTCAGAAGCCACAGCATTTAAATTACCCTCAGAATCAACAAAATTATTCTCAGAATTATTTTCCCCAGAATCTAAATTTTCCACTGCAACATTTACAAAAAGAACAGTTTCAAATTCAAAAGCCGGAATTAACAGTTAATCAAACACCGCCTCCATTAACCAATATGTTAACACAAGATGAGATAAAGAGAAAGATACAGAAGGAAACAGATAGTATTTTGAAGTCTAATGGTAAAGATACGAAAGAGGAGGAGAAACAGAAATTACTTTTGGCTAAAATTTGTGCGATTGTTGGGATACAGGGCCATCCTCATGGTAAAATTATACCATTTGATACTTTAAATGACCCACAGATTATAAAAAAATTATTTGGTTTGCAAGATATTTTGAAAGAGGTTTTCCCAAGTAGTAAATTAACAGCATTACATAGTAATGCGATTGAGAAACAGCAATTCCCAGGTGTAAATATGATAAGACAAATTTTAAAGGAAATGGGCTATAGATTGAAATCTATAAACATTTCGGAGGGATATTTGGGTACAAAAAAATTATTGAGAAGAGAATATCAGATTTTGAAATTATGAAGAATTGGGCTCTTCATTATCGTCTGCTTCTCCACCATCTTCCTGATCTTCTATATCTTCCTGATCTTCCTGATCATCATCCATTGCGAGATCTTCCTGCATTTCGTATTGGCTTTCGTCGAAATCTTCATAATTATCAGCATCTAGATCTATATCATCATTAAGGTCTTCCTGGTCTTCTTGATCGTCATCGTCCTGGTCATCAGGTTGGTTATTCTTTGATTTTCCTTTTTCTGTTTTCTTTCCGTTCTTTATTTCTTTTTTAGTATTTTCTTTTTCCTTTTCTTTTTCTTTATTTGTTGGTTTGGATGAACCTTTTCTCCACATTAAGAAAAGGAATCCTCCTAAATCAATTCCTGCTAAAATGGCTACGTTTCTAACAAAATTTGGAATTTCAATTTTCATAAATTTGACTATTGCAAAAATTGCCCCAAAAATAATGATTGCAAGAACAGCAGCTAGTACTTTACGGAATCCTTCAGAACCGATACTGAATTTATCGAGAAGCTGATATATTAAATGGGTAATCATTAGGTTGTATAATATTAAATTTTCTTATAACAAACGCTAGACTTTTGTTATAATCAGATATCGAGGCCTTTTTTACTAAAAGTTCTCTTGAGATTTACTCTTTGTTCAGTTTCCCTATTATCAAATAAATAAATAGTCAACTCTTCAGCTTTTTTGGAATTGTTCATATAGACTGAAATTTTATCTATCAAATATTTTCTGTTAATAGGTTTTTTAGAATTAGTAACACTATATTTTAATATTCCATTAGTGGTATTGCAGTCTTCAATATTATTTTTGGCCATAAATGCCATAATAGGCTCATTCAAAGCTTTTTTTGCTTCATTTATTTGTTTTTCAGTCTTCTTGAGTTCTTTAAGTTCATCGTCAAAGGCTAACCATTGGTGAACAAGTTTTTTAAATTCTTCTAATTCAAAGTCATTAATTCTTTCTGCCATTTTATTATTGTAAATATTTTTTTTAAAAAATTACACCTCCCTATCTCTAGTTTTTTAAAGCTATTTTTTATTTTCTAAATATTTTAAGTATTTTCTATGACCAATGGAGTGATGTTCAACTTCTATTTGGTTTATTTTTTCTTTTATAATATCTCCATTTTCGTCACTATAATATACAGATTTAATACCATATAATTTCATGTAATAGAGACAAGTATTACAGGGTTTGCTATTCAATAATTCCCCATTTTTATTTACTCTTATAACTACTATTTCTAATTTTTTTCTTAGACAGCGAGGTGATTTATTGCTAGATTTTTCCATTGATTTTTGAGTCTGGTAAAAGATAGGACTCTTTTTCCCTACCCATCAGCGTAAAATCAGAGTCATTCATAAAACTTCTTAAACTGTGTTCATTGTTCATGCTTAAGTATTTTGATAAGACATGCATCTCAGCGTGAAAAGAAAGTGTTAGTTGATTGTTATTGCAGCATCTGCGGTGATTATATCCATTAACAACTGGTTTTCCACTACAAAGTAGCATAGCTGAATGTTTACTATTCATATCGCATTCATCAGTGAGAGGGATTAATTGATTGAGAATCCTTTGTATTTTATCAGAATCAGCTTGAAAAACTTTACGGTTCATTTTTTTTATTATATAATTAAAAATTCTTTAACCTTAAAATTATCTTCAAAAAAATTGAAATTAAAAAAAACAATAAATAAATAGTATAGGATGACTCCTTTATTTGAGGTATATACGGATAAGTATTTACACATTCATTGTAAAAAAATTGTTAATTACGATGGAAGAGATTTTCCAGAAATAATCAATGAGGTATTACTCGAAAATAAGGGTAACGTTATCTTTGGAGGAAGTTCTTTAATTCACGATCTTTATTTTAAGGAAGAGACTTGGGATAGAGATTATGATTTATGGTGTGATGAAAACACTTACAAGAAGTTAAAAACTAACTTTTACCGAAGAGAAAATTTCAGAAAATTGAATGAAGAAATTTTTAGTAAAAATTCAGAAAATAGTTATTATGGAAATTTTCAATCCCAGGGAATAGCTGAATTTATTTACAATATAAACGAATCGTCAAAAATCAAAATTCAATTGATAGACGTTGGAAAAAAACATAAAATTTGCAAGATGTTTGAATTGGTCGATTTTTCATTCAACACCGTATTTTATGATGGAGAAAAATTAATTTACCACGATACGACTGAAGAACAAGTAAAAGCTAAGACAGGAATTCTCAGAGTAAAGACATCACGAAAGTTTTGTCCTTGTCACTTCTGTAGTAAAAAAGAATCTAGGCTATCGGAGAAGCAACTATTGAGAATAAAAAAATATCAGAAAAGAGGATTTAACCTAACTAATTTATGTCCCTTTTGTGAATTTAAATATCCTTGTTCAATCAATCATTGTTATTATTGTTTAGCGAAAAAGCTAAAATTAAAAGTAGAAATGAAATTTTATCAAGCTGGGGATAATTTAACTCAGCAATCTTTGGAAAAAATAGTGGATTTATGTTCAATGTATAGAAAAGAGGAAATTATATACACAATGTTAATTTATATTCTTTCTACAAGAAACTTGAATTTATTTAAAGAATTATTCGAAAACAACAGGCATATAATCGATCCTTATTCATTAAGTTTCTACACAATTTTTGAATTTTTACTTGATAATGGTATTTATGAGCCTTTTGTTAGTTTCTTTGAGATAGTGGAACCTCATTTTACAGAGTATTCATATCTTACTCTAAGTGGTTTGTTTTTTGGATTATGCAGAAAGAATTATGTTAATTTAGCTTCATATTTCTCAAAAAAAATAGGAAGATGTAAATTTGAATTATTCGGAGATAAAATAATATCTCATCGATTTTTGAATATTTTTGAATATTATTTTGAGGAAAAAGATGTTAGTATAATAACTAATACTTTCAAGTACATTACTGTATGTAATGATCCAACAGAAGATTCAGAAATGTGTGGAATTTGTCACACTGATTTTCCAAATTTGAAATTATCTTGCAGACATCGCTATTGTCATACTTGTTTGATTACTTATTTTGCGATGGAGTATAAAAAAAATAGTAAATTATCTTGCCCTATGTGCAGGATTAAATTTTAAGATAAATGCAGGATTAAATTTTAAGATAAAATTTTTAATTATAATTCATGGGAATAATTCCCGATACATCGATTGAATTTTTTCCTCATTATCGATAAAATCTTCATCGACATTGACAATTTTAACAGGAATCGTTTTTTCGTTAAGAAGCCATTTGTCGTGATATTCGGATAATCTTTTTAAATAGTCAAGTGAGACAGCTTCTTCTTCACTTCTAGCCCTTTTTTTAACTCTTTCATAGGCAATTTCTGGGTCACAACGAAGATAAATAATTGCTTCTGGTTTGGCATTGAATTTATCATTTAACCATTCAAACCAATTGAGATATAATTTCCATTCAATTTCATTCATTAATCCATCATCATAAAGCATTTGTGCGAATATATGACGGTCACTAAATATACTTCTTTCAGTTAAATTTATTTTTTCTGAGACCTTTTCGTTTTCATATTTTTGAATACGAGTAATAAATGCATTGGATTGAAAGGTGTATCCCCAACGAGGAATATTACCATAAAAAAGACCTAAAATGTTATTGTTCACGTCGGAGTATTTTTGCTGCCATTCATCTAGGGGCTCATATATTACATTGAAGGTTTCTGGCCACTTGTTCCCAAATATTTTAAGGAAACTAGATTTACCAGCACCCACGTTGGCTTCAACTGAAATCATTATATGTTGTCTATAAGACCGGTGTTTTTAAATTCATTTTT
>Ga0194129_10007168_pt1 | contig 13382 bp, 5 predicted proteins | sample TA2KigCa35mmetaG_FD_150862 | JGI IMG/M metagenome (GOLD analysis project Ga0194129, IMG submission 150862) | Freshwater microbial communities from Lake Tanganyika, Tanzania - TA2015038 Kigoma Deep Cast 35m | ecosystem: Environmental > Aquatic > Freshwater > Lake | place: Tanzania: Lake... | reverse complement strand
GGACGCGGCGAGGGACGCGGCGAGGGACGCGGCGAGGGACGCGGCGAGAGACGCTTGCAGTCAGGTGCCCGCCGACGATTTCAGCTCGATGCGGCTCGACGCGCGTAGCGAGTGTCTCTCGGCGGTGTCCGACCCGCTCCCGCTGCACATCGTCTTTGAGCGGAGTGTAAATTTAGACTTGTACTTTCTGTATGTCACCTTTGTCGGGCTTATGCTGTGGAGCACCTTCATTTCCTTCAACTTTGCAACACAAGACTCGAACTTTGTCGTGGTCCTGGGACTCGTCACCGGCTGGATTACTAACTGGCTAAGCCGAGAGTGCCACTGCCACGAGCCGCGCACGCTGGTGCCGCGCGGCGACAAGCTGCGGCACATCTGCTACTCGATGCTGGCGCTGGTCATCATGGGGCTGCGCTTTGCCAGCTGGCGCGTGCCCCTGGACGACGCGAACGCGCTGCGTGTGTACTTGCCGGCGTATGTTAGCGGCTTCTTCTGGACGGCGCTCGCGCCCGAGATCGCGTTCACCGGCGTGCAGAACCTGCACGTGACCAAGGGCATCCTGTACGACGCGCGGCGTTCGCTGCCGACCTTTATGCTCATGACGACTGTCAGTGCGCTCAGCTGCGCGCCCGACACCTTTGAGCGCGTGTTTGAGTACATAGCAAACCTCTCGCGCATGGCCACACTGCACCTGCTGCTCGTCGAGCCCGTGCTCATCTTTCTCAGCATCTACGTGATGATCATCGCGATCGAGCGCCAGCGCGCTACGGACCTCGCGCTGGCGCTCGTGCTCGTTGAGGGCGTGTACGTCGTCTATCGCCGCGAGACGTACGACGCCACCGTGAGCACGACCATCGCCGCCAGCGTGCTGCTCTTCGGCGCGCATGCGGGGCACTTGCTGCGCGCGTAAGGTAATAACTAAATATGCATAATGTAATATTTTTTTTACCAACGCTAGACCATCCTACTTGGCACACACTACGGCGCGATCGACCACACCAGACTCACGACCGTGCGGTCGACGAGGCCGATGGGCGGGGTGTTCGGCCAGGAGTAGACAGGCCAGACCCAGAACACGACGGCGTAATCCTTGCGGGCCTGCGCGGCGGGCGTAGCGAACGGCCGCGAGAGCGCGGCGGCGCGGAAGGCCTGCAGCGCGGCCGGGTCGGACGGCCCGAAGACGTTGTCTGCGAGCCAGGCGACGTCGGCGGCCTCGTCGGCCGGCAGGCCGGAGACCTGGCGCACGTAGTACACGGTGCCGCCCGGGCGCGTCTGCGCGCCCTGCAGGCCCCAGTCCTTGGTGGTGACGCAGAGGCCGGTCTCGGGCGCGCCCGCGAGCGGGCAGCGCGCGGCGAGCTCGGCGTCGAGCTGCAGCGTGCTGCGGCCGTCGCCGGCGCCGAGGACCTTGTTGGCGATGCTGGACGGGAAGACATGGTTGATCTTGCCGTGGGACATGTAGAGCTCGTCGAGGCGCAGGCGCTCGTCAGTGTATGTCTGGAAGTAGGCCAGAGCCTCAGGCGTGTCGTCGGGGCGCAGCACGAGCGTGACGAGCGCCTCGGCGGACGAGAGCGAGGAGTCGTTGAAGACGGTGAAGGTGCCTTGGATGTGCTCGCCGGCGAGCAGGTGCCCGCGGTAGAGCTCGGCACGCACGTGGCGCGTCGCGTCGAAGGCGACGGCGTCGGCCGGCTTGCAGGCGAGGCGCGGCGCGTGGCTGGTGAAGAAGTTGAGCGTCGAGAGCGCGGGCTGGTCGTTGCGCGTCGTGAGGTTGCTGAAGATGAGCGTGTTGAACTGGAACTCGCCGCCCGCGTGCCACTCGGGGATGGGGAAGACGACGGTGGCCCAGGTTTGCAGCTCGGCGCCGCTGCCCTCGACGTAGCGCGCGGGCTGGCAGAGCGGCTGCCGCGCGATGCAGCGCGCGTCGGGCAGGGCGTCGACGAGCGCCTGCGCGGCGGCGCAGTCGGCGGGCGAGACGGGCACCATGCTGCCGCCGGCCGCGAGCGAGCCGTTGTTGATGGAGAGCTTGACGTCCGTGAGCGCGTGCCCGAGGTCGAGGAGCAACTCGATGCTGACGACGCGGATGCGGGGGTCTGACTGTGCAGCGGCGGTCCAGAAAGCAACGTGCGTGGCGATGCTGTACGAGGTCTGCTTCATGAGCGCGAGCTGCTCGAAGGTGTTCTCGAGCACGGTGAACATGTCGAAGATTAGCAAGTTGTTGGGCGGGCTGGCGGCCGTGTTCGCGTCGGGGTGTGGCAGGAACATCATGCCGATGCCGAAGTCAAGCGCCGGCTGCGTGCCGAGCTCCGCGTACGCCGGCGAGTCCGCGCGCGTCGAGTTGCGCAGGCGCGCGAGCGCCGTGCGGATCACTGCGTGTGGGATGCGCAGGCGCAGCGTCTGCACGGCGGAGAAGGCGTGCGTCTCGAGCGTCGTGTTGATGCTGTTGCTGCCCGCGGTGCCCGGGCACGCCGCGCAGAGCCACGTGCTTGCCTCGAGGCGGTCGCGCGCGTCCTCGTCGGCGCCGCCGGGCTCGAGCACGACGTAGTCCTGGCGCAGCGCGCGCAGGCAGTCGGCGTAGGCGGTGCCAGCGGCCAGGCAGGGGTTCGCCGTGTCGCTCGCGCCGACGGCGTGGCCTGTGCGCGTGAGGTAGAGCACGCGGTAGTAGCGGTTTACCTGCCCAGGCACGGAGCTGTCCAGCGCCGTCGTCTCGTACGCGAAGCTCCAGGTCTCGGTCTCGTTGTCGAAGGCCACGCCGTCGAGCAGCGTGAGCGTGGGCACGCTCTGCACGTGCGTGGCCATGTACTGCTCGTTGACGTCGACGAGACTCGACGCCGTGGCCTCGAAAGTGAGCAGCTGGCGCTGGCCCACCTGCGGGAGCGTGTGCACGCGCTCTGGACTCTGTGTCTGCTGTGTGAGCAGCACGAGCAAGCCGCGCGCAGGCGACAGCAAAGCCATGAGCACCACGAGCGCCACAAGCGTCAGGCGCGACATGCACCGACAATGTTATATAGCACAATGTTTATTCGGTCTGCAAAAATGCCTGAACAGCTTAAAAAGCAGCACCGCGCGTTCAAGCGCGCAGCAACTGCGGCAGCTGCGCGTCGCAGATGTCTAGAATCATCTGCAGCAGCGCGGCGTCGAGCACATCCAGGCGCAAAGCAGCATGCCGGCGCGTGGGGTCTGCGCCTGCAAGGCGCGCGTGCGTGCCCATGAGGAAGGCGAGTCTGCGCGCAATCGACTGCTTCACAACGCCGCACACCATGTTGCCCAGCAGCTCCTTAGGCACCTGCCGGGGCTCTGCCAGAATTTCGGTCTCACACACCGGATACACGCCCTTCTTCGTCGTGCGCAAGCTGGTCGGCAAACAATTGTCACGCGCCTTTGAAAAGAACGCGCCGCGCCACGAGCAGTACCCCATCACATACAGGCGGCCGCACGTCGTCACAAAGACTGCGTGCCGGGCGCCACACCCAATGTACGCGATCGGACGGTTGTCGAAAACCTGTGCGTCGATGACCTTCGGTTGCTCAATCGCGTTCGGTCCAACGCTCGGAGGCCAGCTGCTCGGGTTGAGTTGGCCGCCAAACGTCCAGACCTTGCCGGACACCATGATCACGCTGCTGCCCCACGTCGTCGCGATCATCGAAGAAAACTCATTTGAAGTCTGCAGCGGACAGTCGAAGACGACCTCGGTCGGCTTCTCGAAGACCAGGCCGGCGCCGGGGTATCCCCAGCACCACACACACAGGCGCCTGTCGCACACGCATCCGATCAGCACGTGCTCACAGCCAGCGATGAGATGTTTGATCTGCGACTCCTTCCACGGCAGCTCAGACACGCTGTCCGCCGGTATCCGGAAGCCAGCGGGCGATTCAGGCTCTTCAAACTCCGAATCATGCACCTTCGGGTACCCGGTGCCTATCATGCCCACCCGCGCGCCAACAGACACGACCGAGAAGTCGGAGCCACCTGCGATGCGCACGAGCAACCCCGGCTCCGCAATATACTTGCGGCCCTCGCCTGTAAGGTTGGAGATGTCCAGCGCCATAAATAACGCCGAACATCCAAAAATTTCAGGACTGAGCTGGTGGTCAATGTTGCATCCGGCGCCCCACACGGACTGGCCCACGCCGTCAACAAGGTGATGCGCGACGACCAGCGTGTGCCTCTTGCCACACGCCACGCTTGTTACCGGAAGCATCCCGGAGACCTGCGCGAGCGAGGCATAACCATGCGCAGGCGTCAGGCCGCACCCCAGTTGTCCGTAATCGTTTAAGCCCGCTGTCCACAGCCCGCCCTCGCTAGTAACCACTGCCCAATGCTCGTCTCCAAACGCCACCTGCACCGCGTCCTGCTGCGTGCCGGGTACCGGCCACGGGATTGGTTGTGGCGCGCGCACAAACTCCTTCTTTCGCTGCTCCAGCGGCAGCATCACGGAGTAGCCAGAGTTATTCTGTCCAAAGCACATCAGCATCGAGTTCTCGTTGTCATTATTTGCGTCCTTGTCATCCACGCCGACGCGCACAATGGTAAAGTCGGTGCCACACCATGCCATGATGTGTGTGTAAAATTCTCTCTGTTGAAATGCTTTTTATGTCAAAAAATTGAGATTGCCTCTTCATCTTTTTTAAAAAAATTTGAGATTGCCTCTTCATCTTTGTTAAAAAAATTTGAGATTGCCTCTTCGTCTTTGTTAAAAAAATTTGAGATTGCCTCTTCATCTTTGTTAAAAAAATTTGAGATTGCCTCTTCATATTTGTTAAAAAAATTTGAGATTGCCTCTTCATATTTGTTAAAAAAATTTGAGAATGCCTCTTCAATTTTGGTAAATTTGAGATCGCTCTTAGTATTTTACGCAACTCGGCACTCAGAATCACAGCACGGAGCAACCATACATGCCCTGGCAAGAGCGTGTGTGGGCATGCCCGCACTGCTCCTACAAGACCCCGTCATTTTACAATAACACCTTTCAGCAAGAGTGGATGTATAATGCGCTGCTGAAGCACAAGAAAAAACACCATACCGAGCAGGGACGTGCAGCCATTGAGCAGAGGAAGATACAGAGGAGGAACGAGAAGCAGAACAAGCACCAGAAGCTTTTGCGCGAGCAGGCGCGGCTCAAAGCCGAGCGCGAGCTCAAAGCCGAGCGCGAGATCGCGCGGCTCAAGGCCGAGCTCGAGACCGCGACTCCCGAGCGCGAGACCGCGTATCTTTGTCAGATGCAATAAATGTATTAAGAGTTCCAATCGCGTTCATCTTCATCACGCCGGGAATCACACCGCCAATCCTCATCAGAAACCTCATCTTCATCGTCATCATCTTTAGCTATGCCGAAGATTACCTGCGCGTGCGAGGTCCAGTACGTCACCGTGCCCAAGCGCTGTCAGAACAGCAGCGCGTCTTCGACGAAGACCGCGCCAGACACACCCTGCGTCTTTAGGCACTAAACTAAAAGCGTGCCCAGCTTGCGCCGCCGCATGCTGGCGTACGCCCCTAAATTTAGTCGCATTTGCGCTAGAGCTGTATCATCGATTTAAGAAGCGTAGACCATGCCTGCCCGTTCCCAAATTTCGCGGCGAAAGTCTAGACGCGTGCAGGCAAACCAGCACGTAGACACGGAAATGCACGCGCTCGAGGTCTGGCGCGCGGCGACCGGCGAGGAGCTGCAGTGCAAGCTGTACATGGCCACGGACAACTCGGTGCACTGCGGCATCATGCACGAGCCGGCGCGCGAGGTGGAGGTGGAAGACCTGCCGCGTGGCTGGCCGACGGGCACGTGCGAGGCCAACTGCGCGCAGCTCGATTGCGGACACATATTCCACCCGGCCGCGCTCGCGCTGCATTTCCTGGTCACCGACATGCGCTGCCCCGTGTGCCGCGCCGGGCCCATCGGGCGCATGCAACTCGAGTCGGTGCCCGATATTATGCGCGCGGCCTACGCCGCCAAGCTCGAGCGCGTGGCCAAGACGTCGCCCAGCCCAGAAGACATCCAGCAGCTCCGGTGCGACATTTTGACCGTGCTTACGCAGCTCGAGGTCGGGCTGCAGGTGCTCGGCACAGAAAACGCGCTGACGCGCGCGTCGGCGCGCACGCGCATCGTGTTCGAGTCCTCGCACGTGGACGAGATCGAGCGGCAGGTGCTGCACGCGGCCGACACGCGCGGCGTTAGCGGCGACGCAGACGAAACCTTGCTCACGCGCGACAGTGCCAGCACGTTCGGCATGCACCGCTCATTCCAGCGCCTCGCGCGCGCCGTCGTCGGCCGCCAGCTTGAGCACAACGCGGCCGGTCGCGTGCGCTTCGCGCTCGTGCACCCGCTCGTGCCCGTGCCAATGAGCAGCCGTGACATCGGCGTCGCAGAAGCGTGGAACGAGTTCTTCAATGCGCCCCCGGCCGGCGAGCCGGGCGCGGTGGGCGAGGCGGCCAATGCGAGCGAGCCGCGCGCCGCGCAGCCGCGCCCCATTCCACTCTTTTGCGTTGCCGTCGCGGGCACACACCCCGTAGGCATGCTGCGCGCGCACTTTGCAGGCGCCGCCGCCGCGCCGGAGCTCACCGTCGAGCTTAACACGCTTATGCTCGTCAACATTGCCGCCTACGTCCGCCAGGTGCTCGAGTCCATCCGCGACGCCGTCGAGCAGCACACCGCCTTCGACGCGCACACGGAGGTCGAGATCACGGCGCAGTACGCCGGCGGGGCCGTCAACGGCCTGCAGTTCATGCTCTGACCCGCTGAGGCACGCGCTTGTTTGTCAATAAAGTTTATTTTTAAAACTCGATTCACTAAGGATGGTCCGCGATGTGCAGCATGTGCACGACAGGTACACACGCCGAGATTATCACGAAAGCCAATAAACACAGAGCTTTAAAATGAAAGTACAAGTAACATACAAGCACCTTACCTAAGACCCACATGAAGCACGCAAAGATTAACAATTCATGAAAGCTAGGGTCTGGATTTCGAATGTCAAAATGATTATGCGCCAAGAAAGCGCCAAAACCCAAGATGCGCACTAAGTCCGCGTACATATTTGCTGCTTATAAAATCTTAAATAACAAAATTCTTGTAACACCACGCAAACTACCTGCTCCCGCGCTGCCATATTTACCACCCCATTGCCATGGCCGCCCCGGCAGCGCGCGCCCCGCGCCGCGACGCGCTCGCGGAGCAGCAGCTAGTGCGCGAACTCTGGCAGCAGGTCGAAGCGCGCATCGACAGCAGCAGCGCTCTGCGCGCCTTCCTCACGCAAAAGATCGACGACTGCGGACAGACCGTCGCTTTCGAGGCCTTTGACCTCGTCCGCCTGGTCCTCAACCCCGAAGGCTTCGTGCGCCGCGCACACCAGTCCTCGGACCAGTCGCTCGGAGACGCCATTGCCATGTCTGAGAGCCCGTGGGCCGTGGAGGGATCGCTTGTCGACAGGCAGTGGGACTTTAATGGTAGATGGCATAAAAACAGAAAATATTGGCCAAAAATAAACAAGTACGATACACTTGAACCTACCACAATTGAACGGTTTTGTAGGCCACAAGAAAATTTATTGTTAAGGAAACGTGAGCAATCAGCTCAGTACATAGACGGTAGAGAATTTTACGATGACGAATTTTCTATACCAGCAATGAGTTATGATCAAAATCTGTTAGAAATATTAAACGAATTACCCGATGATTCAAATGCTATTGCTAAACCTGTCAGACGATGGGAAACCTTTCGTTCAAATTTTCCCAAAGAGGGATATGAAGCGTTGATTCTAGAAACAAAATGGACTGGTTCTTTACGAAAACTGAACTTTGAACAAATTATTCATGACAAAATATTTGATTTAAAAAATTCAATAGAGTATGATATAGCAATACTAGGATCAGAGGATCAATCAGATTTTACAACTCAACTAGAACCTTATTGGAGGCTTGCTTGGCGCAGCCAGGATTGGACACAAAGTGAAAATTTTAAAAACTATGGATACGGAAGTAAACATAAAATGTGTAACTTACAAGAAAAACCAGATTTGATTTTAGAAGTTGGATATTTTAATGCTGACAGTGGACTTTTCAGCACACGTGTCGTCATGTGTGAGTTTGATGATAAGGAAATGACTAAGGCTAAAATGAAAGATAATTCTATGAAACTAGCTCTCAAATTAATGTCGTCTTTCGTAGCTCAAAATAGTGTACAAGCCGAGACATATCATATACGAACCAATTACGCATGGTATTTTACAAAGTTGATAGATATGTCACTGCTTTCTACCACTAAATTTGAACTTCCAGAAGTTACAGAACTTATTCGTTTGTACGGTAAAGACACACAGTCGACCGACTACAAAACATTGCATCATACAATTCACTTTATGCATCACATGTTTGCAGCGCATGTCAAAATAGCTTTTTTGATTTACATGCAAGTCGTACACGACATCGATATGCGAAATATGGATAAACAAGATTTTTCCATGCGTAATAACTGTTTTTTTGTTAATTTTGAAGCCAATAATCTTCCGCAAGAGCTTGTGTTTCAGGATAAAATGCCAGAGGCTACCAAGACATGGCTGGAAACCCATGAAATGATGCACACTCGTGTACAAATAAAGACATACCAGGAAGATGTCACTAATGAATGGGTAGAGGCGCCAGTCTTAGATGCAAGTTCTGCGAGATCTGCCATGAAATCTTGGAAGGCCAGAGTGGCCAGCGCGCCATTGCCTCGTTTTCCATACGAGAAACGGGTGTGTGTGCCAGTATTTTCTGCAACAATACAGCGTGTAAACATGCAAAAAATAGTGCAAATAGTTATCAAAGCTGCAGACAAAGCAAGAGATTTGTATTATGAGGCATTAAAATTGCAAAAATTAAACACTAAAGTACTTTATGAAGGCCGAAGTGTTACTTTAAAAGTAAAGCGTCGACAATTTCCTGACAGGTGTTTTTTGACAAGGAAAGAGCAATATGATAAAACAAAATGGTGGAATATAGTGGAGCATGCATTACGAAAACGTCAACCGTCTGCAGCAGAAGACTTGCTCGAGTTTACTTGGGGTTATGAAAAACCAACTTTAAAACGACAATTTAACATAAAATTTGAAGAACAAAATGCAGAAGAGAATGCCTGGACTCATTGGGACCAACTTGATGTGCGTATGTACTTTTTTAACAAGGCCATGCAATCGGATCCTTCTTGGAAAGACGCTATTAACGGAATATGGTATGTACAGGATTATATTGATTTTTTTAATATGTTACGGAAATTGCAAGTGCCTGATGATCTTGCTTCTTACGAGGTCTTGTCTTGCACCTTAGTTCCAGAACAATTTAATGCCTCACAGTATGATGACACAATTCAGGATCAGCAGAGAACCATACATAAACAAAAGTCGTTGATGCTGTCAAAATATGCATTTCGAACAAATAATGGAACAAGTGATGATCCAGGAGAAAATTACAAGTTTTTTATTTGTCAACAAAATAACGATATGCGCATGCCTCGATTATTAGCCCACAAAGAGCGCGCTTATCATATGTTTGCTGTCTTGTCGTGGTTTTTTGACTGCAGAGACAGCGGAGCCTGTCGATGGCAATGGGAAGATTACGTTTTAAAATACTTCGGCGCTGAACTGCAGGGAGATAATATCGAGAGTGACTTTCACAAATTTGAATTTACAAAAAAAGAAGCCAGTGAGGAAATTGACGTAGAGTACTTTGACAAGCCGTGGTTTGTCATGAACATTTTTATGGAAATTAACTTTCGCAACGCACTGACGGCGATTCACTATAAACTTTGGGACACAATTGCAGAAACTAATTATATCCCATGCAAAAATCCGTCGAGTCTGCAAGCAAAGGCAAAAGAGCTTTACAACCGCCAGCATAGCTTGTTGAACACACGTGCGCGGTGTGTCGGACTGCAGGGTGTGAGCGCCGGACTGAGCTGGCAAAAAAACCCGGCGCGCAATTGCCTGCGCAACCTGCTGCTTTCGTCGCTCGACGACACGCTGCCAGGGCTCGACCCCCAGCTTGAGACGTATCTGCGACAATTTAATGCGCCAAACGCAGGTCTTTTTCTACGCATGATCGAGGTCTCGAACGTGCTTGCGCTACGCGAGCTGGCGCTGCAGCACAAGCTTGTAAGCCAGAGCGAGCCGGGGGCGTCAAAGCTCGAGGCGCGCCTTGCCTGGTTTGAGCCTGCCGTGCAGTCGGAGATCCGGCACCTCATGCACTGCGTAGAGCGCGACGACTCGGTCTTTGTTGCTGCGCCCGTCGTGCACCCGACCAAAGCCATCGTGCTCGAGGAGGAGCTGATGCGCAAGTGGGTGCGCCAGACGCTTGGCGTGCACCAGCACCTCCACTCGCTGCGCTGTCCGCTCGACGTCAAGTTCCACTTGTTCACGACGTCGGAGACGTACCGCGTGCTGATGCAGCTCTTCTGCACCAAGACGCAACTTGACAACTCGCACACACAGCGGCCGGTGCTCTACGTGCTGCTGCAGGTGTTTCTGGCCGCGGAGGTGCTAAAGGGGACGATTGATTGGAATAATTTAGACAAACAAGACACTGCTGTCAACAAAATCCTGCGCACGAATCCTGTGATGGAGATGCTCGACATAGAAGATCTCAAGCCGGAACACAGTCACGTACAGTATAAGATAGATATGTTACAAAATGAAGATCTATTATGCACGCCCGGATCGTCTCTGGCGACATGGCCACTGCGAGATCAAAACCTGTGGTGCAAGCTAAAACGCGGTTCAAAAAAGGCTGCTGTGTATCAACAAAATACTACAACTTTAAAACAAACAATTGAACATGGAGGTTTAAAGTTTACAGTGCAAGAAACACCTAGTCAAATGATGATTAAATATCCCAAGGAAAACGACCAGATCACCCGCGACATGAAAGACAAGGAGCTGCGGCACTGGCTGCTGCTGGCCTGCGCGCGGCCCGGACCCTGTAAATACGTGCGCCAGGATGACGGTCGCTTTACCGCCAACGATAAAAAGCACGAACTTACTGTACAGGACTGCACCGTGCGACAGCAGGCCGAGTGGCCACATGAGTCCGACACTGGCCGTCAGCGCGACACGATAATTGCCTCTGTCGAAAGTTTCGAGGTGGTTCAAAACAGGCTGCAGGTGACTTTGCGCGACGACGCGGACACACACATTTTTTTTGAGACGGTCAAACAGCCTAAAAACGATCCTGAAATATTTCCAGAATACATCAAGGAAATTATCACGGAAATTCCCAACCGTACACGCATATACATTCCAAAGGTCTTCGCAAAACATCTCCGCAAAGAAAAACAAAATTTACATAACCAGATCTACTTTTACAATAAAAAATACTGGCAAATGGTCTGCGTCGGTTATCGCGCGTGGGCATGGAAGCGGCTCTTAGTCAAAAGTATCTTCTTCGATGCACTGACTAAAGTCGTGACACGGTCGTCTGTAGTTCTGAGTTTGTTATTGGGCACAGATTATTTGGAGCTTGACAAAGACCCAAAAGTATTAAGTAATTTTTATCAAAAAAGGATTGCGGATACTAAGGACACGTTTGGAGATTTACAACTAAAAATTGATAAACTTAAACGCAACTTCAGAAATAAAACAATGCAGCTTGTTCTTACAATTTCACTTACAAAAAAAAGAGCAGGCAAGATTGATCATACAAATTTTTTATTTCATAACTTAAAAAAAATATTTTTAGCTGAGCAACAATTCGAATGGTGTAAATATTATCAAACAAATAATCCTGAAGAAATGACATGCAGATTTTTGTTGATCAACAATCGTATGTATCAGTTTTTTTTAAAAGACATAAAAATACATGATGTAAAAGATTGCGATGTTTTGCAATATCGATCATATCTGTACTTAGTATCTGAAAATATGCATTTGTTAAGGCCCGTGGTAATTTCTTTGCAAGGCAAACTGTATGTAAAGTTTCCGAAAGAGTATGCCGTGTTGAAAAGAAAAAAAGACGGGGACCTAAAAACAGGCAAAGTAGAAGATGTAATTCAAAATCAATATGTTTCCACCTGCTGGGATTGTCGACGATACAGCTGTATGAAACCAGGGTACCTGCTTGTTCCTGACTCGGAAATAACTAGTAAACTTTTTTTACAAGTTACTCCAGTTGAAGCACTCTTTCATAAACTAAAGCCACCAGTCGCTTGGCGCTCATTCTCAAGTGACGATCTGCAAACGTGCAAGTATATTCTTCAAAACACTACCCAACATGTCAATTACTTTAAAAAACAAATGTTTCCGTTTGTAGAACACGGAACTGGGTCGATACGGGAATTCGAACAAGATTGGATGTATACACTACCAGACGTGTTTTTTTGCGAAAATAAATCTTATCTTGATTATGAAAAAATACCTAAAATCGATGACTGGACTATCAATACCTTTTTTCAAGATCTCCTATTACATGAAAACGCACAACATCAAGCAACGATGTGGAACAATCTAAGAAACTCCAGCAAATACATTGCATTAGACATATCAAACGTTCCAAATCAACCAACTACAGCTATTAATGTGCTTGACACTGGCGAAGCGAACTTTGAAGAGCCGTTTAAAGAGATTATGATGACGCTGCGGCGGCGCATTTTGCCAAATTTATTCGAGAACTCGTAGTGTACAAGGTTTTTGTGTGCTAGTAAATAAATTTAATCAACGATAACTTTCAAGCGCATCACGCATGCACCCGCTTGCACTGCCGCGCGCAGTGCACGAGCAGGCTGCACTTAAGCAGGAACAGCGGGACGGCGACGAGCACGAGCGCCGCGTACGAAATCGCGCTACGCGCGGCGGAGACGGCGCGCGCGGCGCCTTGCGCGGCGGCGGGCTGCGGCTGCGCGAGCCAGCGGTCGTCGGGGCCTTGCAGTACGAGGCTGCGGCGGCGATCCTGCACGCAAAGCCAGCTGAGTCCGCTCTCGGAGCGGAGAGCGGTGAAGCCAAGCACGTGCTTGCACTGCCAGTGGCAGCCCGCAAGCCAGTTCCATGTCTGGTCCTCCTCGACTTGCTGCGGGAGATCAGCGCTCCGCACGGCGCCGGTTTGCGCGGCCTGGAAGCACGGCGTGCACTTGAAATCGACGAGCGTGTGCCCGCGCGCGCACGTCGGCTGCAGCTTCGTGTACGTGGGCGTGTCCTCGAAGACGTTGTCCCAGCGCACGCAGGCGTCGCCGACGAGCGCGTGCTTCGGCGCGCACTCCCACGCGCAGTCGAAGCGGTCGTCCTGCGTGAGCCAGTCTGAGTTCGCGGGCTTGGGGTGGCACGCCTCGCAGTGCGTGCAGTTGTCGCGCGCGCGCGGCGGAAGCAGCCCCGGCGCGCACTTGGCCGCGCAAAGCTCGCACTCGAGCGTGCGCGCGTCGAGCTCGAAGCCGTCCTCGC
>Ga0194129_10007166_pt1 | contig 13383 bp, 21 predicted proteins | sample TA2KigCa35mmetaG_FD_150862 | JGI IMG/M metagenome (GOLD analysis project Ga0194129, IMG submission 150862) | Freshwater microbial communities from Lake Tanganyika, Tanzania - TA2015038 Kigoma Deep Cast 35m | ecosystem: Environmental > Aquatic > Freshwater > Lake | place: Tanzania: Lake... | reverse complement strand
GCGGCAGAGATATACTGTAAAGACAATGATTTAGAGTTTAAAATCTTTACTGAAAAAGAATTAGGTGTCACTTTTTGACATAAATATAGTAAATGGCAAGTATTTTAGATACTCTTAAAAACAAAGAAGGTGGCGTAAGAAAATCAGCAAGTTGGTATAGAAACGCAGTGGCATCTATTGCAGATAGAGTGTCTGCGGCTAAACTAATGCGTCAGGGTACAATGACAGGTCGTCCAAACGTAGGTTTATTAAATCTATTTTTTTATGACCCAAAGTTTAAAAAGAAATTACCCTACTACGATACCTTTCCATTAGTATTGCCTTTAGAGACGATACCAGGAGGATTTAGTGGTATAAACTTTCACTATCTTGCTCCGTTACTAAGATTTAGATTACTAGAACAGATGCAAAGATTTTTAACAGATGATAAGATGGATTCAAAAACAAGATTTGATGTAAATTATAGTGCAGTAAAAAATATTGCGCTTGTAAAACCTACAATTAAAAAGTATCTCTTTGGACACGTGCGTTCAGGTTTTTTAAAGATAAGTGTGGCACAGGCCGCAATCGCTGTATATCTACCTGTTCAACAATTTCAAAAACGTTCTGCTGAATATGTATATAGACAATCAAGGAATTTTATCTAATGGCAATATTGAGAGCTGGAAAACGTATTGGTGGTTTTGATGTACGATTAGGTATACCACGAGACCGTTCTTTAGATAATGTAGAAAATGACCCACGTTTTAGACAAAAGGCAGGTAGTAATCCTCAAACTACTATTGGTCGATATCAGGCCTATGTAAATGAGGCAGAGGGTTTTGCACGAAAGGCAAGATTTTATGTTGAATTTAATTTACCAAAGGGTGTTCCTCTTGCAGCATTATCAAATGCAGCAATAAATCCACAAATAGAATTTATAGAAGGTAATCAATTATCAAATGCATCTAATGAATTATTAGAGACTTTTAGAACACAACAACAGCATCTTGCGATACAACAAACAAACGCAAAAAGAGTTCAGGCGTTTTGTAGAGCTATTAGTATACCAAGTCGAGAGGCGGTGGCAAAAGAGATTAAACATAATGGCCCAGCGAGAAAGTTCATATATGATTATAAGTCAGACCCTATACAAGCTACTTTTTACGCAGATAAATTTATGAGAGAAAGGTCATATTTTGAAGTATGGCAACAATCTGCATTTAGTACACAGTCTCACAACTATAACTTTTATGATAATTACGTATCCGATATTAATATATTTCAATTAGGAAGTTTTGAAAGTAGAAATGAAAGAGATGATGTTACATATGCAGTAAAACTTTTTGACTGTTATCCAAGAGTATTAAGTGCTGTTGATTATGCATCTGAGGCTAATGAAGTTCAAACGTTTACTGTTACTTTAGAATTTAGATATTGGATAAACTATTTTATAGACAGAGCAGGAAATATAGAATTAGGCAGACCTAACTTCGCAGATGTAACTGTAAAAAGTAAATATGGTGCGTTTGGAAGTTTTTTAAACAAATTACCTCCAGAATTAAGAAGAGCAGGTACAGAGGTACTAGAAGGATTAAAGAGAAAAATACCAATCGGCGGTATCACAGGAGGTCGAGTATTTCCTCCTTTTGGAAATCTACCACCGTTAAATCTATAATATATATTATAAAGGAGTAAATTATGTTACCAAAAATTGAAGTCCCTACTTATGAATTGACACTTCCGTCAATAGACAAAAAAGTTAAGTATAGACCTTTTTTAGTCAAAGAGGAAAAAATATTATTCATAGCTATGGAATCAAAAGATAATAAAGAAATGGTAAACGCAATGAAAGACATAGTCAATGCGTGTACTTTTAATACGATTAATGTAAATACATTACCTCTATTTGATGTAGAATATATTTTTTTAAATATAAGAGCAAAATCAATAGGTGAGATTGCTAAGTTTAAAGTTATATGTCCTGATGATAGTAAAACTTATACTGATGTAGAAGTTGACCTAACTAAAGTAGAAGTGCAGGTAGATGATGACCATACAAATAAAATTGAGATTGACGAAAAAAGAAAACTAGGAGTGGTTTTAAAGTATCCTACGCTGAATAATTATAAAGTGGGTGAAGATTTGGAAAATGCAAAATTTGAAACAGTATTTGATATACTGATTGATTGTATAGACCATATCTTTGAAGGCGAAAAGATTTATTCTGCAAAAGATGCTACTAAACAAGAATTAAAAGATTTTATTGAGAGTTTATCACAAGATAGTTTTAGTAAAATTAAAAAGTTCTTTGATACCATGCCTAAATTGAAATATGATGTTGAAGTCACAAATCCTAAGACAAACGTAAAAAGTAAAGTTTCTTTTGTAGGATTACAAGATTTTTTCGAATAAGCCTCACCCATAATAGCCTAGAGGCAATATACGAGACTAATTTTGCGTTGATACAACATCATAAATATTCATTAACTGAGATAGAAAATATGATACCTTGGGAACGTGATATTTACGTTCAAATGTTAGTTGATTATATAAAAGAGGAAAACGAGAGAAAGCAAAGAGACAAACAATGAGTTGTGAACATAAAGAAAGTCCCTGGAGAACCAACTGGCGGCCCGCTATGGGTTGGTTATACTTAACCGTGTGCGTATGTGATTTTATATTATTTCCTATATTATGGAATATGGCACAAACAATATATTTAAGTCAAGTTGTGTTGACACAATGGAACCCCATAACATTGTACGGTGCAGGCTTCTTTCATATCGCAATGGGTGCGGTATTGGGTATTACTTCTTATGGTAGGTCACAAGAAAAAATTGAAGATAAAAGAATAATTGCTCAAACCACACATACAACAACACAACAAAAATTTAAAACAGACGACCAGATAGGTTAATAAATGGCAATAGAAAAAGACCCAAATGACCCGACCGGTTTACTTAGAGCAGTAAAGAGCAGTGTGCCAGGCGGAACCACAGAGGATACAGAATTAAATGAAGATGTATTAAGTGAAGAAAGTAAAAATAAATTCTTTGGTACCCTGCGTGATGTATTTCAAAAAAAATTAGATGAGTTAGAATTAAATAAGACACTTGAATCTATTGCTGAGTCACTTCAATCATCTACTAAAAAAACAATGTCATCAATCGTACAGTCGGTTATACCTGATGTCTCTGTAGAATTAAAACAAATATCTGAAAAATTTACCACAGGTCAAGATAAAGATTTTGAAGATGCACTTAATAGATTGGATAAAATTGTAAAAAATACTGGCGTTAATCTATACGATTTTAGTGAAAAACTAGGTAAAAATTTTGATAAACTAGCTCAAGTATATGGCAAGAGAACAGAAAAGATTAGAGAGCTAGAAGAAGAAAAAGAAATATTAAAAGAAAAAAACATATACACAAAAATTGTAGATAATAATTTAACAAAAGAAAAAGAATTAAAAATTTTAACGTTAAGAGAACAAAAAGATGAAATAAACAGTATTTTTAGAGAAGAAAAACTATTAAAAGATAAAGAAAAACAATTTGAAAAAGAAAAAAACTTAATACTAAAACAAAAAGAAACATTGAATAAAACTGAACAAGAGAATATATTTAATAATGAAAAAATTTTAAAACAAGAGAGATTAAATTTAGAAAAAAGAAAAACAGATATTAATTATGGTGATAGACAACCTACAGGTGTACGTGCAGGACTACAAACAGCAGGCCAATTTATAAGAGGTGAGAGAGGTTCTGATTTTACTAGAACACTTATGGGTAATGTATATGCACAATTTACGGCACCTTTTGAGGCCATAAAGATGTTTAAAGACCAAGTAATGGGCGTGGCCGGATTTTTAAAAGATTTAGGTAAGGGTGCATTTAAATTGACAATGTTATTTGGTAAATTAATACTTGCGATTATACCTTTCTTAATACCAGTGGCACTCGTAACATTAGGTCTATTTGCTCTTGTATCTATACTAAAAAGAATTGGTAGATTTTTTGGTTTAGGTAAAGAAGATGACAAAAAAGCTGATTTAAAGAATAAGGCTCAACAAAATACACAAGACCAAGACATTGATGCATTACCTAAACTAGATGATACAAAATCATCTTTTGATAAAATTATACCAGAGATGGGTAAACCTGAGGGTCAAATGGTAAGTTTGAGACGAAAAAGAGAGAGAGATAGTGATATGCCGTTACCAGGTGAGTTTGCACAATTAAATAAAGATTATATGATAGGTAGAGAGATTGCTGCAGGTGGTATGGCCCCAATCGTTACAAATATCGCACCTACAAATGTTGCCAATACAAAAACATCAGAGACATTTATAAGTCCAGATGTATTTAATAACGACCCTACATTTTTAAATCTAAACGTAAGAACAGTTTAAAAGGCGCCTGTTTCCAAGCGCCTTTAAGCAATAATATTGAGAGAGATTACTCGTCTTCTGCTAGTTTACTAAAATAAGACAACGTATCGTCATCATCAATAGCAGATTGAGTCTTACTATTACTTTTTGCCTTACCGTTTGTTTTTGTTGGAGGGAGGTCAACGTTATCAACGGTACCTGCATTTCTAGTTCCCGCAATTACCCTATTCAGTTTCTCTTTGAGTTCATCATAGGACTTAAAATTGGTAGGGGCCAAGAAAGGTAGAAGAGCGTATTGTTTACTCCAGATTGTCTTAATCTTTTCATCGCTCTCTGCGATTGGTGCAATAGGCTCAAATTCAGATTTATCGTAGTTCCAATAACCATCAACTTTTCTTATCTTTAATTTAAAGTTTGTACCATTCCAAAAGTCAAATGGATTTACTGGTTTCTCGTCTTCAAATGCCGGCGTCATCTTTTCGGCAATCTTATCAAAAATCTTTTTACCGTATTTAAAGATAAAGACCTTACCTTCGTTTTCCGGGTGTTTTGGGTCACTTACCACAAGAACGTTTGAGTAGTAAGATAGTTTTCTTTTTCTCTTTCTTGCTATCTCTTTATCAGACTCTACGCCTGTATTCCACAGTCTTGTATTTTCTTCACTTACAGGGTCTTTTTGATTAAGTGTTGTAAGTGAGTTTTCAATATACCATCCGCCTGGTCCTTGAAATGCGTGTGACCATACTCGTACCCACGGCATATCTTCTTTTTCTGTCGCAGGTAAAAAACGAATGACTGCGTATCCGTTACCAGTCTTATCTAGTTCTGGTTTCCATATACGCTCATCGGCATATTTGTCTTTTGATGTTTCTTCTGGATTTAGTTTTGCCTCTAACGCTTTGGTAAGTTTATCAAAGTTAGAGTGACTTGATTTTAGTGTTTCAAAGTTCATATTTTACTCCGTATGTTTGTATTTGTGTTAGCTGTATAATCGCTATCAATTATTATTTATACGACCTTTCCACTTACGGTATCCCTTTACCAATTCCGTTTGTGTTACACGGTCTCTGCCTCTAAGTTTATCTCTCAAATTTGTTAATGAATTAATCAGTATATTTAATAATCTTATCATTCTATTAATATATCATAATCCAAGTAGTTTGTCAAGTCCCTTAAAGTCTATATACTTCAGATTTTTTATACCATTCCACTCATACATTTTTGTATTGACTCTATCGGTACCCTCATTGTGTTTATTTACTTTGTAAAATGTAATGTTTTTGTTTTGTTCAAAGAGTGTCTTCCATTGTGTCAGCCAGTTTACACTTGGTATTGGTCCTGATTCTTTTAAACCATAATACTTTGTGTCCTTATAGATATTATTAATCTTACCATTTGTACTGTTTAGGTCGTGTCCAATTAAAAAAAGTTCTGTAGGCTTTTCTCTTTGAACAGCCACATAACCACTTGTAGGCCCAGCGGCCCAACCTAGGTCACGATTATTTGGCATGACCTCTGTAATACTGTGTGCCTTGTCATCATCTCTTACCCAACTAATCGCAAGATTACTTTGTGATATGTGTTTCATAAACTTATCTTTATTTTGTTTCATAATTGTAACAAGACCAGATAGATTTGCACCGTGCATTACAAATTCTTTTTCGTCGGTTCTTTTATTTTCTCTTTTGATGTCCCACTTTGATAGTTCTTGTCTATCTGCCTCACTTACACCAATGTATATCATATTTTCATACATCTCAGCGGGTACTCTAGTCCAGTCTCTAAACCAGGTCTCATTCTTATAACAAAAGCCACTGTGATATATCTCGTGCATGATACCGTGGTCGACTGACACTAATACATCTGGAGTAAAGTCTCGGTAGAGTGCATTACAACCATAGATACGACCGTGAGAACGAAGTTTCTCAATATCATATTCTTTTCTACTCTCGCCGTTTCCTAAACAAAAAACTCTTTTTATCATAATAGTTTTATTACTCTATGTAGTATTGAAAATTTAAAAATGTAATTAATTCTAATTCTACTGCCAATGCTCCTTTTTTATATTCTTTCCAACATTTATCTTCTATACGTTTTACACTACCTTCCCAAATAGTTTTTTCAATACGTTTGTTCCAAGTAATTGTAACATAGTATCTATTACGCAATTTTAAACCAATTATATACAGCGATTATCGCTATAATTAAAAAATATAATTGTTGTACCACTCTCGCCTTATCTTCGTCTTTGTATGCGATATATAACCAAAGAGAGATTGAACCAACACATACTAACCAACCAAACCATTGTATAGATATGATTGCACTGGCGTGTATCGTAGCGGCCGTAATGCCAAACATACAAGCAATCCATCTAATCATAATAATTTAATTGCCATAAAAGTTATTAGTAATAATACTATAAATCTTACAATTTTATTTTGACTCTCACCTAAGATATAGAAGGCACATATAAATGCCAATATGTATAAAAAAATATTAAAAATCATTTTAAAAAAACCTCTTTTAATATAATCTTTGTTGCCGTGTCATTATACTTTACAAACTCCGTATATTTTTTTAATCTTTTTGATTGAACAGGCCATACCACTTTTTCAGTAATTTGTCTATCCCATTGGTTACTATATTGAATGGCGTTGTTAAAAACGACAGCGGTCTCATATGATATTTTTTTTGAGAGAACCAATTGTAAAAATCTAGGATGCTGTCCAGAACGTACACGAAAGCCATCATCAAAAGAAAGACTACGAGCATGAAAGTCATCAGAGATACATACACAATCGCCTCTAAAATAATAATCAAAAGACTCTTTACGTTTTTTCCAATCCATAAAAACGTCTTTGCCATCATTACTCGCTAGATTTCCTATCCATTTATTACTATCAACAAGAAAATTAGAAATAAAAAAGCCCAGTATATCATCTTTACCGTATCTGGTGCTAAGCTTGTGAAAAAAATATCTATCATTTCGTTTTGTAAAAGTATCAAGTTTACAGTTTACCTTACCCTCATATTTATGATAGTCATAGGTATCGGTTGTAAAGTGTAATTTAATCGCAAGATATATTTTAAAGACATCAAACCCTCCATACATCTTAAACTCCAGGTAGTTTTGCTTTTTTAGGAAGATAGTTTAAGTTTTGAGCCTCGACTTCAATCTTATCACGTATTGATTTTGATATTATGGAATTTACTGTAGATGGGTCTATGTCATTCTTTTCACAAAAATATAATACGGCATCCATATACGATATGCCTTTTTTTGCTTTTACTATTTCTTCTATCTTTTCTGAAAATTCTTTTGAGTTCATTTAATAATTTCTATCTCTGCGTCGGTAGATACAACAACACGAGCACCACAAGATAAAAGTGGTTTATCATTACCACCGTAAGTAATAACACTTGGACCCAATACTCTTACCTCGTGACAATAAGTATTTTTACTACCTTGTTTTACTGTAATAACAGGTTCGTTTATATTATTTTTTTTATTACTACGTATCTTATGTTGATTTACGTGTATATAGGTTTTCATATATTGATTATATCACGCTAAATGAGAAATGTCAATGGCCACCGAAGTGGCCAATGATAATTTAAAAAACGTTCTTAATTACGATTAAAAAGCTTAATACTAATAATGATATAAAGATAATATAAAAGTAACCCAAGTATAGGGTCTCATTTTTATTATAATGATTTATTAGTTTATCTTTTACAATCATTATTATTTACTTTTTAAATGTGGAAAAAATGCCTTTACAGTATTGACATATGCGTCTGCAAAGTTTTTGTCAATGTATGGTTTTACCATCTCTTGCATTTTTTCAAAGTTTTCTTGGTATGACTTTACCATATCACCACTTGTTACAAATTCATTAAACTTTTTTGCAACGTCAATGATGTCATCTGCTGTATAACTTGGTGCCTTAAATGACTGAACGATTTGGTCGCCGTCTTTACCAATTGAGTATTCGTACTCTTTTACTTTTGCTTGAAAATTAAACTCTACTAGTTCTTTTGCTAAGCCTAATAGGTCTGAACGGATTTCATAACCGTTTTTTGATGTGTTTGCCATAATAACTCCTTTCTGTGTGTGTGTTTTATGACTTATTATTTATATGTGAGGTGTTGTTACACACCTCGCATATTTAAGACTACTTTTTCTTTTCGTCTGGTTTAGCCGGTTGCGTTGTAGCCGGTTTATCAGCTGGCTTCGCAGGTTGTGTAACAGCGGGCTTTTGTGGCTCTACCTTTTTAGGGGCCGGTTTAAAGTACAAGAATGCACCTATCGCCGCAACTATTACAACAATGGCTATCACTATGTTACGAGTCGTAAACATATTTTACCTCTTTTTATAGTTACATATTCACTATACACTTTTTTTACGAGTGTGTCAAGTCTATATAACTGGTTTACTTCTAGTGGTATGTCCTAAAACCTTACCCTTATTAGGTCCTGATTTAATTACATAACCATTAGTTCCATTTCCATTTATATTCACTTCCTGTCTAGCATTAAATAAGGTCTTATTACTTGTTGCCTCAGACCTTTGCTTATTCCAGTTTTTTAATAAATGGGTGAATCTATCTAACATACACCCTCCTTTCTTAAAAGTTAGGTGCGTTCCTTCGGCAATGCCTACTTCCGTCTTACATAGTAAGATGAACGTTATTATTATTTATATGAGATATGTAGTTTACGCATATCTGTTATGAATATAACACAATCCTTAAGAATTGTCAAGTTATTTTTTTAAATCAAAACTTCTGTATAAAATACAAGACTCGATAGCGTCAGGAGCTGTTACAACGGACAATGATTCCGTCTTATCTTTATTTACAAAATATTCTATTAAATACACAGGTGCTCCTGTCTTTAACATATTAGTTCTTCCTAGTGACTTACTTTGTAATATAAAATCAAAATCTTTAATAAATTTTTCCATTGTTTCTCTTTCCATACAAATTATAGGAACATTTTGTATCATAAAGTCGTAATTACGCAACGGTGATTGTGCGTAACTTATATTACAGAACAGTATTAATATTAAAAGTATTTTTTTGAACATTTATTCTTAGCAGATTAGGGCCGCAAGAATATAAAAAATTCACCCCTTTTCGTACTAACCTTTGTTAGTTAATTTTTCGTTATAATATTTATAAAAATTATCAATTGATTCAATTAGTTTTTTCTCAAAATCTTTCTTTTGTTTTATGTAAGAGGTGACTGTGCCATCTTCTGCGGCAAGTAATACAACAATTTGTTCTATGTTTTTTTTAAATAACTCCTCATACATAATAGCATACGCTGTTGTTTGTAAATAATAGTTTTCTATCCAATCTTCTTTTCTTGCCTTGTTCGCAGATTTAAAGTCAATGACTGATAACTTACCATTGTATTCTGCGATACAGTCTGATTGACCGGCCACTGTCAATTTGTCGCTGTACATTACTGTCTCTAGTGCATGAACATTGTCTATCTGGTCGACATATGGTTTTAAAAGTCTAAACAATCCAAGAGGTAACACGTCTCTTATAGATGGTGTCTCACCCTTAATATATTGTTCTACTAATTTATGCACGGCGTTACCACGTATTGCCGCTCGTCTCATCTCATAATTGGCAACGTCTTCGCCAACTTTGGATCTCCACTCTTTTAAATCTTCTGTCTTTTTAATTGAAAGTATGGTTGTGATTGACGGATACGCCTTACCATTTAACTCATAAAATCTATGACCGTCAACATTTTTTCTTTTTAGTTGAGGTAATCGTGTCTTATCTATTTCAACAAAATTAAATTTTTTACTCATTATATTCCTTCGTTTGATATTCTATTATATCACTTATATCTTACTTTGTCAACCTATTTAATAAAAAAATAACAAAAACAACCATCGGAATTATAAATGGTAGACATATTTAACTTAAAATATCTCTTATAACCTAATTTACTAAAAAAGTCAATCCATTTTTTTGGTGTTTTACAATTTATGTGTGTTTCATCTATTTTTGATATATTTAAATAAAAGTTATCAGGATTTGATTCGTGTGAACAAGGTATTCTTACAATCATATAATCAAAAGAGGTATTATTAAAAACATTTAATATTTCCTCATCTTTCATATGTTCCAAAACATCTAAAAAAATACCCATATCATAATGACTATCTACTTTTTTTAAAATTTTACAATTATTTTTTTTTGCCTGTTCTATAGCCCATTCGGATATATCGTATCCATAAACATTATTAAAACCTATATTTTCAAAACCTTTTATTAAAAATCCAACGGCACAACCATAATCTAAAATTTTTGTGTTCTTATCTAATAAACCTATTTTATTAAAAGATTGATATAATTCTTCTGCCATTTTAAAGTATCTATCTTTTCTCTCCAAATAATTTTCATAATTTTTTGTATTAAAATATTCTTTATTGTACATATTATGGAAAGTTTTTGTCTGGCATTTCCTGAGCTACCGTATGCAATATTTTATTATTAAATTTATAATAACAATATTTACAAGTATCTACCCAATTTTTACCAAAATTATTTTTTACTTGATAAGGATAATTTTTGTTTTTATAATTTTCGTTTAGTTTATTCCAAGTAGATATTATATTATCAACATCACATAATGAATAATCTAAATCATAATTTTTTTTATTCAACACGTGGCTGGTACATATATAAACTTGATATTTGCCTTGTCCGTGAGGATTAGGTGCTACATATGGTCTTATTAATCCTACATAGCATCCATCATCAAAAGGTGAGTCATCAAAACCTATGTCTTTAATAAATATTTTTTTATGTATATCTATTTCATCAATTACTGATTTAAATTTTTCTCTAATAGCGGCATTATTACCTTTTATTAAACAGTTTCCAGCAATTCTTACAAATTTAATCTCTGGATTTAATTCTATAACTTTAGCTATTTTTTTAATAGTATCTACATCAGTTGGTTTATAAGGTTTATCTAATCTTGTACCTGTTCCTTTATCTTCTTCATATATGATATAAGATAATCCCATTTTGTATGGTGGAAAATTACAAAAATTATAATCTTCAGGATTATATCCTTCATCTAACTTAATTAAACTAATTCTAATCCAGTTTAATTTATTAAAATTTTCAGGCTTTATTTTTGTAAGTTTTAAAGTATTTGTTATTATTCCTATCTCATATTTTAAACTATAAGCATATTCAATAATTGAGTTTATATCATCTTTAGTTTCTTTGTCTATATAAATTAAAGGTTCACCGCCTCCTGTTATCTCTAAACTTTTAGCACCTAAACTTTTAAAATCTTCTAAAATTTTTTTAATTTTTTCAAAAGGTAAATATGACTTTAAAGGTCTTTCTGCTACTGAACAAAATGGACAACCGCTTGAGCATACTTCTGTTGGAGATAATTGAATTGTGATAGGTTGAAATTTTTTATTGTATTGTATTGAATATAGAACATCTGTGTGTTGTAATAGTTTATCTCCCCAAGTGCTATATTTTTGAGTTAATTCTTTATGTTTATTTTCATCAATGCTCATACTATATTTATTGTATGATGATATATTTGATTTGGCCGTTGAATGTTTAAATATGTTATCATTTACACTAAAAAAAGGGTGATGTCTTACAATTGTTACATTAGGTTCTTTAACATCTACAATATCTAAACCTAATTGATTATCAGTAGGTAAAAATCCATTTACATTAATCCATTCAATCAATTTTTTACAAGCTAAAGGTTTTATAATATAAGCATAAGCGCCAGCTGAATAAAACCCAGCAGATTTTCTTTTATTAGGTGAATGTTCTTTTATTGTAGATAATGAAATAATATTATTTTCACCTTCTTTAACTTTTTTATCATAATCTGATTTATAAGGGTGAAATAAATCTAATTTTAAAACATTATCAAAATTATTTAATATATCATTTGGTAAAGGTTTAATAAAGTAACCGTCGTGTTCTAATATTAAATAAGGTATATTATCATTAATACAATTTAACCATAAATAATAATGACTTAAAAAATTACCATAATGTCCATCAGACATTTTTTGTAAAGAAACATTAGTATGTAATTTTATATTTAATTTTTCTAAATGATTTTTGTATTCAGAACCAATTATAGCATCAAATTTTTTAACTTCAATATTATATTTTTTGGCCTGTTCGATACAATCATCTGATAATCTTTCAGATAATTCGTGGTCTTTTAATCTAATTAAAAAAGATTTCATAATAGTCCCTCGTTTGATATTCTATTATAAACTTATATCTACTTTATCAACCATCTTTTACACTTCTTTAATATACTCTTTTCATACCTCTTGTCATTTAATAGTCTATTTAAGGGACTAGGGTGAGGTAGAACAAAGTGTTCTCTATTAATCTTACTCAATGCCTCTGAAGTAAAATTACCTAAGGCGATAATCTTTTGATGACCCTCTGTGCTCTTTTTAAGTCTATCAAAATCAATCATATGTTTTTTATATATGCCTGGTGTAGGTATGCAGTTTGTAAACCCCACATATCGAAGACCTAAAAAGTCTAACCACTTATAAAATCGATATCTTGTACAACCTTTTTTATATCTATATTGTGGATACTGTGGATTGATACCTACGACCAAGACTTTCATCATAAAAAATTTTATTATATTACCATTGGTGCATATATAGTTTTATTATTTTCTTTATATGCTCTTAGATATTGTTTTCTATTTTCAATTTGATTTTTGTATGAACAGTGTACCCAACCACTATTTGGCTCATCTGGATTCCAAAATTCAAGTATTAATTGATCGTAGTCTAGGTTTTGATATATCCAATCACTTAAATCTTTGTTTGCCACACCACCTATCTCAAAGTCTGCCGCCTGACCTTTTGTGTGCTGACTGGTAATTGATGAGCCAATTTTTAAACATAGCTCAGGAGACCTATAACCTGATGTAATGATTAAAGGTAAATTATAATGGT
>Ga0194129_10007162_pt1 | contig 13389 bp, 12 predicted proteins | sample TA2KigCa35mmetaG_FD_150862 | JGI IMG/M metagenome (GOLD analysis project Ga0194129, IMG submission 150862) | Freshwater microbial communities from Lake Tanganyika, Tanzania - TA2015038 Kigoma Deep Cast 35m | ecosystem: Environmental > Aquatic > Freshwater > Lake | place: Tanzania: Lake... | reverse complement strand
CGGCGTCGTGTTCTGACGGCAGCGCAGTCCTCTCACGGCAGCGCAGTCCTCTCACGGCAGCGCAGTCCTCTCACGGCAGCGCAGTCCTCTCACGGTAGCGCAGTCCTCTGACGGCAACTCAGTAGCGCGGGTCGTCTCGCCGACGTCCCTGGTTCTTGCGACGCAGCTCAGGTCTGGGCGGGAACACCCGCCGCTCGCCGTGGCGCCTGTCGACCGAGAGGCGCCGCTCGAGCCCGGAGCGCTCGAAGAACGCGGCGAGGTCCTCGAAGCTCGTGGGGGCCTTGGCGTCGCGCTGGGCCTCGTGCGCAGGACAGAGCCCGAATGCCTGGCCGCCAATGAGGACTTCGGCCCCCGCCGAAGCCTCTCCGCAGACGATGCAGCTGGTCTCTTCACTCATCCCTCGATCACCAGCGCAGCCGAGGGAGCCTGGCCAACTTTCTTACGCGGTTCCCGCGCGCTTCTTCTCGACCCAGCGGATGACGTCGTCGCTCACGCGCCGCCCGAGGAAGGTCGACAGCTCACGGATCCCGGTCGGACTCGTCACATTGACCTCCGTCAATTTGCCACCGATCAAGTCGAGCCCGACGAAGTAGAGCCCGTCCGCGCGGAGGCGCTGCCCGACGTCGGCGACGAGCTCGCGCTCGTGGGCATCGAGTTCGGTCGGCTCGACCGACCCTCCTACGTGGATGTTCGCGCGGAGCTCGCCGCGAGCGGGGACCCGCAAGATCGCACCGAGCGGCTGGCCATCGAGGAGCAGGACGCGCTTGTCCCCGCGCGACACGGCGGGCAGATACTCCTGCATCACGGCGAGCTGCTGGCCTTCGTTGGTGAGCAAATCGACGATCGCGCGGGCGTTCGAGTCGCCCTCCGACACCGACAGCACGCCGAAGCCGCCCGCCCCAGAGAGGGGCTTGATCACGGCGCGCCCGCCGACCTCCGCGACGAAGGCGTGCAGCGCGTTCCGGTCGGCGGTGACCAGCGTGCGCGGCGTCCAACGCGGGAACTCGAGCGCGTAGAGCTTCTCGTTCGCGTCGCGGAGGCCGCGCGGATCGTTGACGACCAGGGTCTGGCTGCGCACGCCCTCGAGCACCTGTGTCGCGTACGCGTACGCCGCATCGAACGGGGGATCCTTCCGGATGAACACCGCATCGAGCTCGGATACGTCGACGCGCCGGGCATCGCCCTGGGCGACGAGCCGGCCGCCCTCGATGCGCATCGACCGGACTGGCGCCGACACGGACGAAGTCCCCCCCGAGCGGCGCTCGAGCTGGTGAATGAGGGCATGGAGGCACTCGTGCCCGAGCGCGAGCGCGGCCTCGATGAAGCCGAACGAGGTGTCTTTCTCGGGGACGATTCGCTCGACCGGATCCATCACGAACAGGAGGCGCATGCCGCGAGTGTTACGCCGCATCCTCCCCGCCCGCAACACGCGGGGAACATCGCTTCGCCTCGACGAAGTGGCGATGGTAGAACGTGGCATGGCCGCTTCGACGTCGCAGCCCCCGCGCCCGCGCCGAACGTTCCGCGCCATCCTTCAGGCGCGACGCAACGCGACCCGGGCCGCGAAGACCGCGCGGCGCGCAGCCAAACTCGCCCGCAAGGAGCAGCGCGCACGCGAGCGGCGCGATCTCTGGCAGGACGCGAAGAACCTGCCGAACCTGCTCACGTTCCTGCGCATCCTGATGATCCCCGCGGTGCTCGTGTTCCTCGAGCGAGGCAGCCCCCGCGCCTGCTTCTGGGCCGCGGTGATCTACAGCCTCGCGGCGATCACCGACATGCTCGACGGCTGGCTCGCGCGCCGCCAGGGACTCGTCAGCATCCTCGGGAAATTCCTCGATCCGCTGGCCGACAAGCTGATCGTGGCGGCGGTGCTCGTGTGGCTCGTGTCGATGGGGCGAATCCCGGCCTGGGCCGTGGTCGTCCTGCTGTCTCGCGAAATCACGATCACCGCGCTGCGCAGCATCGCGTCCTCCGAGGGCCTCGTCATCGCGGCAGGCGACGGTGGCAAGCTCAAGACGGCCCTGCAGATGGTGGGCATCATCTGCCTCATCGTCGGTTACCCGTACGACTTCTGGCTCTTCGTGAGCTTCGGTCGCATCGACTTCGTGCATGTCGGTCGGCTGCTCGTCTACCTGTCGATCGTCTTCTCGATCACGAGCGCGGCGAGTTACCTGCAGCTCTTCGCGCAGGCCATCGAGCGGAAAAATCGCCCCAGCGCCGAGCGCCCGGGCTGACCCCCGGTTCGGTCTCTGGTACACTGAAGGGCGATGAACCGGATGATTCGCTGCCTGTCGGCGCTCGCGCTGGCCTTCCTTGCGGGCGTACCCGTCGTCACCTCCTGCGCGCTCCAGGGCGAGGGCGAGCGGTGCGACCTCGACGCGGGAGCGAGCGGCCCCGACTCCGACTGCGAGGAGGGCCTCGTCTGCACCGACCCATCGAAGCTGCAGCACAGCCCCGCGGCTTCGATCTGCTGCCCCGCGGACGGCGCCTTCACGACGATCGACTGCACACCGAAGCAGCCAACCACCTCGTCGAGCTCCTCGAGCTCCACCGGCTCGAGCTCCAGCGGCGAGGGTGGTGCGGGCGGCGCGACGCCAGCAGGCGCGACGGCCACCGGACAGGGCGGCGCGGCGGCGACCGGACAGGGCGGTGCGGCCGCAGGCACGGGCGGCTCGAGTTCAACCGGCGAGGGTGGTACGGGCGGCGGCGGCGGCAACCTCCCTGGCTGAGCGAGGAGCGACCATGCCCGACTGGCTCACGCGAATCGCACCGATCCTGCTCTTGCTCGTGGCGGTCGGCATCGTCATGTGGCGGATGCCGAAGGTCGATCTCGGCCACAGCGATGCGTTCAAGCGACGTCGGGTGCAAAACTGGCTACCGCTCGGCCTCACGTACGCGTTCCTGTACTTCGGTCGCTACAACCTCTCGGCCATCGTCGGCGATCTCGACAAGGCCGGGCTGCTGACGAGGGCGCAATTCAACGAGCTCGATGGCGTCGGCGCCTGGGTCTACGGCATCGCCTTCCTGATTAACGGCCCGCTCACCGACCGGCTCGGCGGGCGCGCCACCATCTTGATCTCCGCAGGCGCATCGGCGATCTGCAACGCCGCGATGGCCGTCGCCATGGGACGGGCGACGAGCGGAGCCATCACCGCCGACGAGCTGAAGTCCTCGCTGCTCGTCGCGAACGCCGCGAACATGTACTTCCAGAGCTTCGGCGCGGTCAGCATCGTCAAGGTCAACGCGCCGTGGTTCCACGTCCGCGAGCGAGGGGTACTCGGCGGTCTGTTCGGCATCTTGATCTCGCTCGGCCTGTATTTTGCCTACGACTGGAGCCTCCTGCTCGCAAAGCTCGGCTTCGCGATGGCCTTCTGGGGACCAGCCGCGGTGCTCGCGTGCTGCGTCGTGATGGCAGCCTCCTTCGTGCGCGACACGCCCTCGCACGCAGGCTTCGACGACTTCGACACCGGCGACGCCACCTCCGGGCAGACCGGGCAGATGCCGGTGGGCGAGGTGGTCCGCAAGATGTTCTCGCAGCGCGTGATCTGGATCATCGTCGCGATCGAGTTCTGCTCCGGATTTATCCGCCAAGCGGTGATGAAGCAGTACCGCCCATTCGCGAAGGCGATCGGTGCCGATGGCAGCTTCGTCTACCAGAACTGGGGCATGCTCCTCTGCGTCGCCGGCATCCTCGGCGGCGTGTTCGCGGGCTTCATCTCGGACCAGGTGTTTCAGTCGCGGCGCGGCCCGGTTGCGAGCGTGCTGTACGGCGGCCTGCTGCTCGGCTGCGTCGCGGCGTTCCTGTCGCTCGAGGGGCCGCTGCTCGGTTGGAGCGTGGTGTTCATGTCGCTGTGCGTGATCGGCGTCCACGGCATGCTCTCGGGGACCGCCTCGATGGATTTCGGCGGCAGCAAGAACGCCGGCGTCGTGACGGGCGTGATCGACGGCTTCGTCTACCTCGGCACCGGCACGCAGGCGTTCCTCTACGCGAAGACGCTGCCGATGGGGGCCGCCGCGAAGGCGGCCTCGGCGTGGTCGATCTGGCCGGGCGCGATGATCCCGGTGGCGTTGATCGGCCTCGGGCTCTGCACGACGATCTGGAACGCACGACCGCAGAAGGGCGGCGGCGGGCACTGACGCCGTGAGGACGGGGCTCACCGCCGCGCTGTACGCCTTCGCGTTGACCGCGGGGGCGTGCGCGCTGAAGGGCCCGGTCGACACCACCGGCGGCGCAGGCGGCGGCACGACCACCCACGCCGCACACTCGAGCGACGCAAGCTCCGCCCTCGCGACGAGCGCGTCGACGGGTGACTACACGCCGGACCTCCCGCCATCGTTCAGCGTCGTGGGGCGCGTCGTCGACCAGGACGGCCAGCCGCTCGCAGGAGCGATCGTCTTGCAGGGCGGCCGCTCGCATGAGCCGACGATCGCGAGCGCGGCCGATGGGAGCTTCACGCTCGCGATGAAGTTCACGGGGCTCGGCATTCCCGCCATCGTCGCGAGCAAGCTCGGCTACCGAAGCGCGGGCGAGGAGCTCTTCTCCGTGCCTGAGGCGCCGCTCGAGCTCGTGCTGCATGCGGCGAACCCTCCCGACAACGAAGGCTACGTCTACGGCAAGCCGGGCCAAGGGAACGATCCGACGACAGCGTATTGCGGTCACTGCCACGTCTCGATCGCCGCCGAGTTCCAGACCTCCGGGCACGCACGCGCGACCCGCGCTCCGCTCTTGCAACACCGCTACGCCGGCACGACCGCGGCCGCGACAACCGAGAGCGCGTGCCTCGCGAAGGGCGGTCGTTGGCTCGTCGGGCGCGTCCCAGGGACGGCCTCGGAAGCGGCAGCGAAATGCTACCTCGGCGGAGGCGTCTTGACTGATCTCAACCCACAGTGCGGCGGCTCCGGCGGGCTCGCCTGCGACGATCCGGCGCTGCCGCAAGCGCAACGTCCGACGGCATTCGGGGGCTGCGCGGACTGCCACTCCCCGGGGATGGACGGCAAGGCGGGCGGACGCGATCTGCACGAGGCCGTTGGCGTCGCCTACGACAACGGCGTCCACTGCGACTTCTGCCACAAGGTTGCCGACGTCGATCTCGAGAAACCGGCAGGTACCGGGGGTCGATTGCGGGTCCAGCGGCCGAGCGAGACCATCGCGAACGGCCCGCCCAGCAGCAAGCTGCGCCAGGTGATGTTCGGTCCGCTCCTCGACGTGCCGAACCCCAACATGGGTGGCAGCGTCCAGCCGAAGTTCGCGACCGCGGAGCTGTGCGCAGGCTGCCACGAGCACCGTCAGGCCGCGCTCGTCCCGGGCACCACCCTCGCCGCGCGCCACGCGAGCGGACTGCCGATCCACACGACCTACTCGGAGTGGCTGGAGGGTCCGTACGGCAAGGCCGAGATCCCGTGCCAGCACTGCCACATGCCGGCGAACGTCGAGCTCGAGTCGGCGGCCGACCTCGGCACCGAAGAGACCTCCTCGATCACCTACGGCTTTCCACGACCTGCGGAGCAAATCCGGCGACACACCTTCCAAGGTCCGCTCGCGAAGCCGAGCCCCCAGACCCCGCGGCTGCTCGACACGGCCCTCGCCCAGTCGCTCGCGGGAACGCTCGGGGACGGCAGCCTGGACGTCACCGTCGAGGTGAGCAACATCGGCTGTGGCCACGCCGTACCGACCGGCGAGCCGATGCGCTCCGTGCTGCTCCTCGTCGAGGCGGACTGCGCCGGCACCAAGCTCGCGTCGCTCGGCGGGATGACCCTGGACGAGGTCGGCGGTGCGCGCGCGCGAGGCATCGTCGGCGCGGGGCTCACGATCGGGACCCAGGCCCTGACCTGGCCGCTCGCCGCGAAGCTCGCCAAGCCGGGCGATGTCGTGCGGCTGGTGCGTCCGACGGGCGAACATCACGACTACGACGGGGTCGGCTTGTTCGCGGGCGCACAGCTGCCCGCGAGTGAGAAGGGGATGCCGGTCCTCGCGTGGGTGGGCGAGGCCCAGGTCCTCGACGTCGCGGGGGACGTGCTGGTCCTCGATCGGTCGCTGCCATCGCAGGGTGGCGACGTGGCCTACCTCGGCGATGCGCTCGCGACCGTCGAAGGCCAGCCCTCGCTCGCGCTGGCCGGCGCCCCGGGCCTCACCTTCGCACGGGTGCTCGTCGACCCGCTCGCGACCGTTCAGGTGCCGCACCATCGCGCGGTCGATCTGCTCCGCGACAACCGGCTGCGACCCACGAAGGTCGAGCGCGCGACGTTCCGGTTTGCGCTCGCGCCACCCTGCTCCGGGAAGGTCGCCGCGGTGAAGAGCACCCTCCTCTACCGGCCAGTCCCGCTCGCCGAGGGGCACCTCCGAGGCGTGACCGCGACGGATCATCGCATCGGGACGAGCATCCTCGCCGTCACGCTGCCCTGAGGTCCCGCGCGCCACCGAGACGCTCGCGCCCCCGCCGGCCGCACGCGAGGCGGAGACTTGGGGCTTGCGCCCCTCAAGTTGTCAGACTAATTGAACGGACAGGTCAATGAGCGAGCCGCAAGGTGAAGTGCGTCGCGTCGCCAACGTGGTGCTGCGGCGCATCCTCGACGGGACCTACCCGTCGGGCCTCCGCATGCCGACCGAGGCCGCACTCGCGGCCGAGCTCGCGTGCGGTCGTAGCACCGTGCGAGAGGCCCTGCGGCACCTCGCCGACCAGGGGCTCCTGCAAAGCCGCCGCGGCTCGGGCGCCCACGTCCTCGACTGGCGACGCGAAGGGACCCCGGCGCTCTTGCCCGAGTACGTGAAGCTCGGTCGCCTCGATGTCCCGCCCGTCGCGCTGGTGGAGACGATGCTCCGCATCCGCACGATGATGGCCTGCGAGGCGGTTCGCCTCGCGGCGCTCCACGCACCACCGGAGGCCCTCGCCGAGGCCGAGGCCCTGCTCGAGCGAGCCCCCTCGCTGGAGGGCGATCCGACCGAGCACGCCCTGAACGAGCTCGAGCTCTACCGCGCCCTCGTCCGCGCAAGCGGCATGTGGCCCGCAGTCTGGATGGTCAACGCGCTCTGGGCGCCGCTGCACGAGTTGAACCGCTTCTTCGCACCGGCGCTCGGCGAGGTCCGTCGCGACTTCCAGCCGACGATGCTGGCGCTCCTCGCACGGATCCGCGCGCGCGACGCCAAGACCGCGGTGCGGCGCGCCGAGGCGTGGTTTCGCGACGTCGACGCTCGCCTGATCGTGAAGCTCGGCCCGCTCTTCGGCGAGGCAGGCCCGAAGCACCCGAAGGTCACCGCACCTCGGCAAGCCTCGGCGAGCCCGACGAAGCGCGCGTCGAAGCGCGCGGAGCCACGGAACGCTCACCCGAACTCACCCCGTCGCGGAGCACGCCCATGATGATCGCCCTCGCCATCCTCGTCGCCCTGGCCGCATCGGTGGCCATCCTCTTCTCGGGCTACCGACCGGGTCCACTCGCGGAATCCATCCTGAGCGATCGGGAGCAGGCGCTCGTCGCCGCCGTGGCAGACGCCTTCTTTCCGCCGCGCGGCCCGATCGCCGTGAGCGGCACCGAGGCCGGGCTCGTCGCCTACTTCGATGGTTACCTGCGTCGAAGCGAGCCGCTGCCACGCTTCATGATTCGCCTCCTGCTCGTCTACACCGAGCTGTCGCCGCTGCTCTTCGGCCCGCGACGAGTTCGCTTCACGAGGCTCACGCAAGAGGAGCAGCTTGCCGCGCTCGAGGGCGCCGGGACGAGCGACATCTACTTCCGACGCGTGACGTTCATCTCGATGCGAGCCGTGATGACGATGGGCTACCTCGCGCACCCCCAGGTGGCCGCTGCGATGCGCATGAAGGCCGACACCGACCCGTTCGGCATCGGCGATCGGACCCTCGAGGTCACCCCCGTTCGTTACTCCAAGGAGGCGCCATGAAGACCATCCTCGACATGCTCCCGACCGCGTCCGATCCGCACCATGGCGTGAAGGAGTGGAAGGACTACACGGGCGACCTGCGCGAGCGCTGCGAGGTGCTCGTCGTGGGCTCGGGCCCCGGCGGCGCGGTCGTCGCGAAGGAGCTCGCCGAGAAGGGCCACGACGTCATCCTCCTCGAGGAAGGGGCACCGATGGGTCGCCATGACTTTCGTCAAGAGTCAGGCGAAGCCATGCAGCGCCTCCTCCGGGAGGGTGGCTCGCGAGCCTCGCGCGGCAACATCGTGACGCCGACGATGCAGGCCGTCGTCCTCGGCGGCGGCTCGGTCGTCAACTCGGCGATCTGCGCCCGCCCGCCCGCGTGGATCTTCGACAAGTGGACCGAGCGCACCGGGACCTCGCTGACCCGCGAGGATCTCGACCCGCACTTCGACCGCGTCGAGGCGCAGCTCGGTGTCGCGCCGACCCCCGAAGAGGTCCAGGGCGAGCGCAACCTCCGCTTCAAGCGCGGCTGCGAGGCGCTCGGGATGTCCGTCGAGCCGATCTGGCGCAACGTGCAGGGCTGCAAGGGCAGCGGCGAGTGCTTCACGGGCTGCCGGAACGGCGCGAAGAAGTCGGTCGACGTCTCGTACGTGCCGGCCGCGATCCGGGCGGGTGCCCGCGTGTTCACGAGCGTGCGGGTCGAAGAGGTGGTCGCAGACGGTCGTCGCGCGACCGGCGTTCGCGGGCGCATCGTGGAGCCCTTCACGCGCAAGGTGCACGGGCACGTGCGCTTTGACGCCGACCTCGTGGTGCTCGCGGCGGGCTGCATGGCGACGCCGGTGCTCTTGCAGAAGAGCGATCTGTGCGGCGCTTGCGGCTGGGTGGGACGCGACCTGCGCTTTCACCCGGGGCTCGCGATCATGGCGATGTTCCCCGACCCGATCGACCCGTGGAAGGGCGCAACCCAGGGCTATCACTCGCTGCAATACCTCGAAGAGGGGCTCAAGTTCGAGGTGCTGTGGTCGCCCCCCTCGGTGCTCGCGACGCGGATGCCCGGCGTCGGGCTCGCCTACCAGCAGCACCTCCTCCGCTACGATCACCTCGCCCCGTTCGACGTGATCTGCGCCGCCGATCGTTCGAGCGGCACCGTCCGCGCGCGACCCGGATCGCTCGACCCGGACATCGAGTACCACTTCGACCAGGCCGACGTCGACCTGATGCAGAAGGGCCTCGGGATCCTCTCGGACATCTGCTGGGCAGCCGGCGCGGAAGCGATCTTGCCGGGGATTCACGGGCTTCCCGAGATCATCTCGCGCAAGGAGGACGCCGAGGTGATCCGGACGCACCGACTCAAGGCGAGTGACACGATCGCGGCGGCAAACCATGCCTTCTGCTCGACGCGAATGTCGCCGAGCGCGCGCCTCGGAGTCGTCGACGAGAGCGGTCGCTGCCACGACCTCGACAACCTCTACATCGCCGACACCGGCATCTTCGCGGCGAGCTCCGGCGTGAACCCGATGCTCCTCTGCATGGCGCTCGCCGACCGGATCGCCGAGACGATCGACGGGCGGCTCTGACGTCGCGTCCCTCCGACACGAGCTCGCGCGGCGCGCGTCGGAGCGGCGACGACACCAGGTGTCCCGGTTCCCGCGAATGCTAGGCTACGCGCCGTGAGCGAGCTGCTCGTCCCGTTCGTCTTCGAGCTTCGAAGGCGCAAGCTCCGTGTGGGTCCCACCGAGCTCGGCGCGCTCGCCCGTGCGCTGCTCGCCGACGTGCACGACACCTCGCTCGACGGCTTCTACCACGTCGCGCGGGCGCTCCTCGTCCACAGCGAGACCGAGCTCGACGCGTTCGACGAGGCCTTCGGCTCGTACTTCCGTGGTATCGAGGGCGCACGGCACCTCGTCCTCGCGGAGCTCGACGCCTGGCTACGCGATCCGGCCAAGCTCGCCTTCCTGTCCGAGGAGCAGCGCGCCATGCTGCAAGTACTCGACCTCGAGGAGCTTCGTCGCCTCTTCGAGGAGCGCCTCCGCGAGCAGCGCGAGCGCCACGAGGGCGGCAACAAGTGGATCGGTACCGGCGGGACGAGCCCGTTCGGGTCCGGCGGCTACCACCCGACGGGCCTGCGCGTGGGCCCCGCAGGCGGGAGCCGCAGCGCGCTCGGCGTCGCAGACGCGCGCAACTACCGAGCCTACCGGAGTGACCTCGTCCTCGATGTTCGGCAGGTCGAGGTCGCGCTCCGCAAGCTGCGCACGTTCGTCCGCGAGGGCGGCGAGGAGGAGCTCGACGTCGACGAAACGATCCGAAAAACCGCACAAAACGCAGGTGAAATCGAGATCGTGACCCGCCCGCCGCGCCGCCCCAACGTCCGGGTGATCCTGATGATGGATGTCGGCGGCTCGATGGACCCGCACGTGCGGCTCGTCTCGGAGCTGTTCAGCGCGGCGAAGCGCGCCACGCATTTTCGCGAGCTGCGCACCTACTACTTCCACAACGCGATCTATGGGCAGGTGTTCGCGACCGAGAAATTCCGCGATCCGGTGCCGCTCGGGCAGCTGTTTCGCGAGTGCGATGGCCAGCGCTACCACCTCGTGATGGTCGGCGATGCGTCGATGCACCCCGGTGAGCTCTGGAGCGATGGCCCCTGGTACCGGGGACATGGTGCGTCCGAGGAGCGGCGCAGCGCGCTCGAGTGGTTCCATCTCCTCGCGCGGCATTTCCCGCGCCATGCGTGGCTCAACCCGGACCGACCGCAGTTCTGGAGCGGCACCGTCGACGACCTGCGTCACGCCTTCGCGATGTTTCCGCTGACGCTCGAGGGCCTTGGCGACGCCGTGACTCGACTCGGTCAGGGCACTCGCCGCTGAGCCGGGCTCCTCGAGAAGCGTTCACGTCGACCGGCACCGAGGGGTGCGTGTCCCCGCCGGTGCCCGTCTCGCAAGGCTTCACTTGTACTCGTCGGCGCCGATGTCGAAGCCCGCACCTTTGGGTCGCGTCTCGCCGTCGCGATCGATGATCGGAGTCTCCTCGTTGCCGCCCAGATCGACGCACGCGTCGGTCGTCAAATGCCAGGTCGCGTCGAGGGCCGGATCGACCGCGATGTTCTTCTGCGCGCCCTGCAGCATGTTCACGTCATCGATCGCCATCTTCGGCGCGTCGACACCTGCCCAGCCGACGTAGAGCGCGCCCGTCGCGCCCCACAGATCGTTGAACTCGAGCTTCTCGGGACGGGCCGTCGCGCCCACCACGGCTTCTTCCTTGCCGTTCATGCGCGTCCCGCCGCTGCCAGCGAGCAGGATGTTGTTGCGTGCGCGCCCCGAGACCAGGTTGGACCCGGCCTGCTTGTAGCCCTTCCAGACCATCGCGGCGCTCACGCCACCGGCGGCGCCCCCCCCCACGATGGTGTTGCTGTTGACGATGGGGCTACCCGCGACGCAGTTGCCCTCGCAGTCCGTGAAGAGGATGCCCACGCTGCGGTTCGAGGGCATGCCCTGGATCACGTTGTTCGTGATCACCGCGGCGGACCCGCTGCTCTCGATGCCGCCGCACCACCACGTCGCACCGATGCCGGTGAGCCCCGATGCACACGCCGTGCAGTTGCCGATCGCCGCGGGGTCCGTGTTGATGAGGTTGCTCTCGATGAGCGGCTTCGCGCCGGCCCCGATCTGCACCGCGAAGGCGGTCGAGCCGGAGCAACCGCCTGCCGCGATGGCGTTGCGCGAGAGCTTCACGGCCCCGGCGTTTCCGGCGATGAGCACGGCACGGCTCGAGAAGCTCTGCCCGGCACGAATGTCGTTCTTCTCGATGTCGGCTCGCCCCTGATTCATGAGGTGGATGCCGAAGCTCGACGTCGTCGATGGGCCACCGACGATCTGGTTCTCGCTGATCTTGGCCGTCTCCGCGCCCGATGGTGCAGCGATGAAGCGCATCACGAACGTGCCGGCCGCGTTCCCGGAGTTGCCCGTCGCACCAAGGATGCGATTGCCTCGAAGCGTCGGTGCCCCCTGGATCGTGACGCTCACGACGCCGTTCGCGTTCGAGCCACCGGTGAAGCCGTCGATCTCGAAGCCCTCCACCACCGTCTTGTTCGTGACGCCGCCCGGGATGAACAGGCCCCACGGGTCGCTCGCCTCCAGCCGCGAGGGGAACACCTTCGGGTTGCGGGCCCAGCTGCACTCGACCTTGTCGCAGCGGTAGCCGCCGAACAGGCTGATGCCCTCTTGCAGGACGAACTGGGCCGTACCGGCCATGTTGGGGGCGTTCTTCGGCGAATACTTTCCGTTCGCGACGAAGATCGGCTGCTTGTTCAGCAGCACCGACTGGTTCAAGGCGATCTCGATCGTCGCGAGCGGCTTGTCCTTGGTGCCGGGGTTGTTGTCGTCCCCCGTGTGAAACGACACGAACGTCCCGAGCCCCTTGCATGAGGCGGGATCAGTCGGTCCGGTGCAGTCGTTGGCGACGCCGTCACCGCAGATTTCGCTGGCTCCGGGACGGACGAGCGGGTCATCGTCGTTGCAGTCGCCATCGCACTCGCTGACGCCATCGTCGTCGAGATCGTCGGAGTTGCACACCGGCGCGCTCCCGCCCTCGCCGCCCGCGCCGCCCGAGCTCGCCGCGGAGCTGCTCGAGACGACCGACGAGGAGGCTGGCCCGGTGCCGCCCGCGCCGCCCGCGCTCGACGATGAACTCGACGCGCCGACGGTCGCTCCGGATCCGAAGATGAGATCGTCCCCTCCGCCGCACGCCGCCGAGCCGAGCGTGAGCGAGACGACGAGACCAGAGGCAATCCAAGCGAAGGTGGAGGCGAGCCGCATTATGCCCGGAGGGTACCGTGGACGAGGACCCTCGCACAACGCCCCCGCGCGAGGAAACGAGCCGCATCGACGGGGTCGAGGCGGCTCCGCGCCGTCGTCACCAGATGCTGCTCTCGGTGGTCGCCGTCTGGCCAGCCGCCGTGGTGTCGCCCGCCGTGACGTTGCCGCCGACCATGAAGAAGTGCGCGACCTCGGTGGTCGACCCCATGAGATAGCGCTGGAGGGTCAGCGTCCCGCCGCCGTTGTCGTTGATGCTCCCGAGCTGGGGCGGTGGCGTGCCCGAGCAGCCCGACGCCGGGCAGATGAAGCCGCTCTTCACCTTGTTGTTGGGCGAGGCACCGAGACCGCCGATCGCGAAGACCTGGTCGACGATGGCGCTGCCGTGCCCTCCTGCGGTCGTCGAGATCTGTCCCACGTTGAGCGTGAAGGCCTTCAGCACGCCCGGCGTCGCCGCGTTGAAGTCGACCTCGGCCGCATCGATGTTCTTCGACACCACGTTCGCCCCGTCGATGTCGCGGGTGACGTAGACGAACGCGGTGTTGCCGACGTTGGTCGAGATCTTGTTGTCGAGGGTCAACGCACCGAGCTGTCAGCCCGCGGTCCCGAACGACTGCGCGCCCGTCGTCCATGTCATGGTCCCGGCCTGGTTCGTCGACTGGGTGTCGTTGGAGCGGACGCCGATCGTCATCAGCTCGTAGGTCTTGC
>Ga0194129_10007157_pt1 | contig 13394 bp, 13 predicted proteins | sample TA2KigCa35mmetaG_FD_150862 | JGI IMG/M metagenome (GOLD analysis project Ga0194129, IMG submission 150862) | Freshwater microbial communities from Lake Tanganyika, Tanzania - TA2015038 Kigoma Deep Cast 35m | ecosystem: Environmental > Aquatic > Freshwater > Lake | place: Tanzania: Lake... | reverse complement strand
CGTGCCCAGGCCCCCAGGGGCAGGGCCGCATTGCCGGCCGTGCCATGGCCCAGGGGCAAACCGGCAATCACGGGAATGCCGAGGTCGGCGCTGCGCTCGCGCAGCACCTGTTCACAGCTGAAGCCGCCGCCATCGGGATCGTCGCAGGCCTCGAAGCGACCGAACCCGAGGCCGGCGAGCTGCTGCAGGGCCCCACACAGACGCCAATGTGTCAGCAGGCGATCGAGGCGATAGGGCGCTTCGCCAACGTCCTCGAGCACCAGCACGGCGCCCGTCAACGGCGGGCAGTGGGGGGTGCCCAGCAGATGGGTGGCCACGGTGAGGTTGGCCACCAGCAACGGCCCCTCGGCCGCGCCCGGTTGCCACCCCTCAGCCAGCAGGGGCTCGAGCGGTTGACCGAACAACAGGCGCCGCAATCGCTCCTGGCTCCAGGCGGGTTCGGCCGCCAGGGTCGTCAGCAGCGGACCGTGCACGCCGCCGGCCAGCCCCCGCGCCCGCTGGGCCCAAAGCAGAGCTGTCACATCCGAAAATCCCAACAGCCAGCCGACAGGCAGCTGCAGCAACGGGTTTTCGAGCAGCCGGGCCGCCCCCCAGCCGCCACGCACACAGGCCCACAGGTCGGGGTTGGGAGCCTCTGGAGCCATGGTGGCCAGATCGGCTCCGCGTTGGTCATCGGGACCCGCCAGATAGCCCCAGCGCCGCTGATGGGCATCGGAGGGGTCCACCACCAGGCCCCACTGCTGCAGCACAGCCAACCCGGCCCCCAGCCGCTGCTGACTCTCGGGCGTCAGCGCCGAGCTGGCCGCCACCAGCCTGACCCGAGCGCCCGGGGCCAGCGGCCGGGGCCAGGCAGCGCTGCGGCTGCTCACAACCGCCCCACGATCAAGGCCAGCAGCAGCAGGGCCCCCAGCTGAACCTGGCGGCCAAAGTGGCGGCCAAAGGCGCTGGGCGGCAGATCGCTGCGGCGCAGCCGGGCGGCCTGCTGCTGCATGCCCAGGGCCGCCAGCAACCACAGCGGCCAGAACCAGGACTGAACCCCCACCAGCCCCGCAGCAACGGCCAACAGCGCTGCAGTCACGCCATAACAGAGGGCGACGGCCATGGGCGCGTGCCGCCCCAGGCTCAGGGCGCTGCTGCGAATGCCGATGCGGGCATCATCCGCCCGGTCGGCCATGGCATAAACCGTGTCAAAACCAAAGGTCCACAGCAGGGCAGCCACCCAGCACAGAGCCAGGGGCCAGCCGCCGGCGAGCGAACCGGTGGCCGCAGCCCAGGGGATCAACACCGCGAATCCCCAGCACAGGGCCAACACCGCCTGGGGGTAGCCAAACCAGCGTTTGGCCGAGGGGTAGAGCAACACCGGCGGCAGGGCCGCCACGGCCAGCAGCAGCGACAGGGTGCGCCCCGGGGGGGGCAGGGCCAGCACCACCAGCAGCGCCAGCACCAGGCACAGCAGCAGCAGCACGACCGCGCCGGTCACCCCGACGCGACCCGAGGCCAGGGGACGGGTCGCCGTGCGCTCGACCTGGGGGTCGAGGCGCCGGTCCCAGAGGTCATTGGCAATGCAGCCCGCACCGCTGACGGCCAGGCCGCCGAGCACAATCCAGCCCAGCAGCGCCGCTGGCGGCGGTGCCAGCGGCGTGAGCCAGAGGCTCCAACCGGCGGGGATCAACAAAATCAGGCGGCCGCTGGGTTTGTGCCAGCGCAGCAGTTGAAACCAGACCCCTGGTTGCATGGCTGCCATCGGGCCTGCCCAACTGGGGGCCAGTGTGGACCGGCAACGGCGAGCGGTGATGGCAAAGTGGCGCCGCCGAATCCTCGCGATGCCCCAGGCCGCCAACGCCCCCACCCGAAGGGTCGCCGCCATCGACATCGGCACCAATTCGATTCATCTGCTGATCGCTGCGGTCGACCCGGCCCTCGGCAGCTTCAACGTGGTGCTGACCGAAAAATCGACCACCCGTCTGGGCGAGCGGGATGCCGAGCGGGGCGATCTCAGCGAGGCCGCGATCGAGCGCGCCCTCGAGACCCTGCGCCATTGCCGCGAGCTCGCCTTGAGCCACGGGGTGGAACAGATCGTCACCGCCGCCACCAGCGCCGTCCGCGAAGCCCCCAACGGCCGCGATTTCCTGGCGACGGTGCAAGACCAGCTCGGCCTCGATGTCGACCTGGTGAGCGGCCCCGAAGAAGCGCGGCTCATTTTTCTGGGGGTGCTCTCGGGCATGAGCTTCGGCACCCAGCCCCACCTGATCATTGACATCGGCGGCGGTTCCACCGAGCTGATCCTCACCGACGGCCACGACGAGCGCGTGTTGAGCAGCACGCGCATCGGCGCCGTTCGCCTGCAACGGGAGTTCTGTCAGCACGATCCCCTACCCGCCGATCGCCGTTCGTTTCTGATCGCCTACATCCAGGGGGCCATGGATCCGGCGGTGGCCCAGGTCAAGGCCGCCCTCGGCAGCAACGATCACCCGTTGATGGTGGCCACGAGCGGTACCGCCATGGCCCTGGCCGCGCTGGCAGCCGCCGAGGAGCCACGACCTCCGCTCAAGCTGCAGGGGTACCGACTGAGCCGCGAGCGCATCGACCAACTCGTCAACCGCCTGGTGAACCTGACGCCCGAGCAGCGGCGGGCCCTGCCGGCACTCAACGAGCGGCGGGCCGAAATCATCGTGCCGGGGGCCCTGATCCTGCAGACCACCATGGCCATGCTGCAGGTCGAGGAACTGGTGATCTGCGATCGGGCGCTGCGGGAGGGCCTGATCGTCGACTGGATGCTGCGCAACCGGCTCGTCGACGACCGTTTTGCGTTTCAGAGCACGATTCGCGAGCGCACCGTCATGCACCTGGCCCGCGGCTACGGCGTCGATCTCGAGCGAGCTGAACGGGTCGCGGGCCATGCCCTGAGCCTGTACGATCAGACTCTGTGCCTGCTGCACAGCGACACGGGTGAGGGCCGCCAATTGCTCTGGGCCGCCGCCATGCTGCACACCTGCGGCAAACGCATCAACATCGGGGCGTATCACAAACACACCTGGTACCTGATTCGCCACGGTGAATTGCTGGGCTACACCGAGCTCGAACACTTGATGGTGGCGGCGATCGCCCGCTATCACCGCCGCAGCCTGCCCAAAAAGCGGCACGAATCGTGGCAGCTCATCGACGGGCGCGATGCCCGTCAGACCGCTTCGGCCATGGCCCTGGTGCTGCGGTTGGCGGCAGCCCTGGACAGGCGACCCCAGGCCGTGATCGGCGCACTGCAGGTGGCCAGCCCCAAGCCCAGCTCAGAGCTGCTGATCACCCTGCAACCCCAGGCCGTCGGCAGCGCCTCGGCTGCCGATCTGAGCCTTGAACGTTGGAGCCTCGAGAGCTGCCAAGGGGCCGTGCGCGAGGCGACGGGCCTCGCACTCAGCGTGTCGGTGGCGCCGGCTGCGGCGCCGGCTTGAAGCTGAACCAACGGATGTCCTTGATCGTGCCCAGGGTCTTGGGTTGTGCGGCACCCACCGCCACCTGCACCTGATCGGGCCGGCCGGCGAGCAACCTGAGGCCCTGTCCCAGGGGGAACCGCTTCTCACCCTTGAACATGCCCTTGTAAAGCCGGGTGTTCGCGGGCAGCGACTGCACCTCCAACCAACTGGTGCGGGGGGCCCGCACCAGCAACACAGCTGCAGCAGCGGGCGCCACCAACCCTCGCTTGGCGTTGGCTGCTGGGCTGGGTCGTGTGGGCCCCGGAGGTTGGCGCCCACCGTTCGCCAGCAACGGCTGCCAGCGATCGCGTTGCCACCACAGCGCCCCGGCGCCGCCCGCCAGCACCACCACCACCAGGCCCCAGCCCAGCAGGGCACCGCCCCCGACCGACACAGCCCTGTGCCTGACGTGGGACGCCAGGGTGGCGGGCTTGCGGGGGGGTGGGGCCTTAAAGGTCTCGGGGGTCAGCACCGGCACCGTCTTGTTAAAGACGTCGCTGCTGCGCAGGGCCGCGATCTGGTCGGCAACCTCGATGCCGAGGGCAGCGGCGATACGCCTGGCCTGGGCGATCACAAACACCTGTTCGGGCAACGCCGCACGATCGGCATTCTCAAAGGCCCGCAACTGCTCGAGACCCATGTGCAGCCGCCCGGCCAGCTCGCCCAGGCTCAGGCCCTGGTCGATGCGGGCCTGGCGCAGGGCCTGAGCCAGTGCATTGAGTTCTGGGATGGGGGCGAGGTCCTGGGCGTCCTGATGGTTCACCTGGGGATCGGACTGCTCAACCATCGGGAGACCTATCGGAGCCGCAAAAAATTTTGACGTGCTGACGGAACATCGTCGAGCAAGTTCAAAAAAATGAATGGGCGATACTGGATTCGAACCAGTGACCCCTTCCGTGTGAAGGAAGTGCGCTACCGCTGTGCTAATCGCCCGCGCCTGACCTTCGGTCAGCACTGGTGAAGCATAAAACATGGCCTCACCGCAGCCCCGCTGCAGGGGGCGGCCCGTCGACAGGCGAGCATGGGAGGCAGGACTGACAACACCCGTGGCAGCAGGGACAACAGAACAGGTCGATGTGCTGATCGTTGGCGGCGGGGTCTGCGGCACCGCGCTGCTGTTCGAACTGGCCCGTTACACCGACCTGCCGCGGGTGCTGCTGGCCGAGCGCTACGACACGCTGGCCCAGGTCAACTCGAAAGCCACCAACAACAGCCAAACGATCCACTGCGGCGACATCGAGACCAACTACAGCCTCGAGAAAGCCCTCAAGGTCAAGCGTACGGCCGAGATGATCGTCCACTACGCCGAGCTGCTCGAGCCCCACGAGCGCGATCGTTGCGTGTTTCGCACACCCAAAATGGTGCTGGGAGTGGGGGAACGGGAGTGCCGCTTCCTGCGCGAACGCTTCAGCCAGTTTTCACCCCATTTCCCGGCCATGGAGCTGCTCGAGAAAGAGCAGATCGCCAGCTGGGAACCCCAGGTGGCGCATCGGGCCGGCAGCCTGCGCAGCGAAGAACTGGTGGCCATCGGCATTCGCAGCACCTACACCGCCGTCGACTACGAGGCCCTGGCGGACTCGTTCGTGGCCCAGACCCGGCTGGCGGTCGCCGGCAGCGAGCGGCGGTTTGACGTGGAGCTCGGCACCACGGTCACCGCGATCGAAGCCGAATCGCCAGAACCCGACAGTGGCTTCCGGGTGACGCTGAACCCGACGGCGGGGGGACCCCCGCGCCAGCTGCGCGCACGCCATGTGGTGGTGAACGCCGGCGCCCACAGCCTGCTGATGGCCCAGCAGCTCGGCTATGGACTCGACTATTCGTGCCTGCCGGTGGCCGGCAGCTTCTACTTCACCCCCGACCTGCTGCAGGGCAAGGTCTACACGGTTCAGAACGACAAGCTGCCGTTTGCCGCCATTCACGGCGATCCCGACGTGCGCGCGCCAGGCAAGACGCGCTTTGGACCCACCGCGCTGTTGCTGCCGCTGCTGGAGCGCTACAAACCGGCTTCGTTCTGGGAGTTTCTCAAAGTGCTGCGGCTCGACTGGGCCGTGCTGGCCGTGTTCTGGCAACTGTTCTGCGTTGCCGACATCCGCAACTACATCGTCAAGAACCTGTTGTTTGAGATGCCCTGGCTCCGGCGGCGGCTGTTTCTGGCCGATGCCCGCAAGATCGTGCCCGACATGCGCCTCGACGACCTCCGCTTTGCTGAGGGCTACGGGGGGGTGCGTCCGCAGTTGATCAACAAACAGGAGCGGCGCCTGATGCTCGGGGAGGCCCGCATTCAGGCCAGGCCAGGGTTGGTGTTCAACGTGACCCCGTCACCCGGTGGCACCTGCTGCCTGGGCAATGCCGCGGGCGATGTGGAAGCCATCGCCGAACGGCTCGGCTGCCGCTTTGAGCGGGAACAGTTGGCAGCCGAGCTGATCAAAGACAGCTGAACGGCTGCTCAGAGCCCCGAACGGGCGCAGACCTGGGCCACCGCATCAAATGTCCCCTGGGCCTCAATCGGGGTGGTATCGCGGATTGCCATCAAAGCCACCACGTCCTTGAACTGGCGCAGCTGCTGCTTGCACAGGCTGTCGGCGTTGAGGAACTCGGCCGTGGCTTGCAGTTGGTCGATCACCCGCAGGGCGGCAGGACAGGCTTTGGGCTGACCGCCCACCAGGCACGGTTGCAGGGCCTGATTGACCGCGCTCAGGGGTGACGCCTGCACTGCGGTCGATGTCAGAACCAAAGGAGACACCGCAGCGGCGAGAAAAGCGAGGCGCAGGGCGATCACGAACGGGGTGAATCAGGAATCCCCAACCTAATCAGCCCCGCCACGAAAGAGATGGTTGTGACTGGCCGAATAGAGCTTGGAGCGCGGGTCAATGCCGGCGGCCAGGGCCGGACTCACCACATACAACGTGGTGCGGATCAGCTCCCGCTCGCGGCTGACGGCCGCCATCTGCGCCAGGGGCACCACCGACAACCACTGGTCGGGCCAACTGAGGCGATAGCCGATCGCCACAGGCGTGTCGGCGGGATAGTGCTGCAGCAACTCGGCCTGCACCTCGTCAACATGGCGAGCGCTTAGATACAGACACAGCGAGGCCTGCAGGGCAGCCAAGCGCGCCAGGGACTCGCGCTCGGGCACGCTGGTTCGACCACCGGCCCGGCTGAGCACGATCGTTTGGACCACCCCTGGAATGGTGAGCTCTTGCTTCAGCAGCGAGGCGGCGGCCTGGTAAGCGCTCAAGCCAGGGACCACCTCGACCGCCAGGTCGGCATCGGCCAGGCGGCAGACCTGTTCCGCCAGGGCTCCATAGAGGCAGGGGTCGCCGTCGTGCAGGCGCACCACCCGCTTGCCGGCACGGGCCCGCTCGATCACGGCGGCCATCACATCTTCCAGGGTGAGGGTGCTGGTGCGGATGCGCTCACAAGCCTGCGGGGCCAGGGCAGCGATCTGGGGATTGACGAGGGAATCGGTCCAGACCAGCACCTCGGCCTGCTCGATCAGGCGGGCGGCCCGCAGCGTCAGCAGATCGAGCGCCCCAGGGCCGGCACCCACAATCCAGACGGGATGGGTGCTCAAGCGCTCACCCCGCTGGGGTCGGGCAAAGCCAGCCGACGGCCATAGAGCCACCACAGGCCGATGGCGCCGAGTGCGATCAACACCAGACTCATCAGCTGGGCCATGCGCAGCCCGCCGCTGCAGAAGGGTGGCACGCCCACCAGACACAGGGGATCGAGGCGGAATGCCTCAATCCAGACCCGACCACTGCTGTATGCCATCAGATAAGTGCAACTGAGAGCACCAGCAGGCAACAGAATGCGGCCCCGCGATGCAGCCCTGAACAGGAGCAGCAGCAGGGCACAGACACCCAGGTTCCAGAGGGATTCATACAGGAAAGTCGGATGGAAGTAGAGCTCGCGCAGAAATTCGGGCGGCCGATTCACCGCTGGAATGCTGAGCTTCCAGGGCAGATCGGTCGGCAAACCAAAGGCTTCCGAATTGAAGAAATTGCCCCAACGTCCGATCGCCTGGCCCAGGGCGACCGCAGGCACCAGCACATCGAGCAGGGGCCAGAACCGCTGCCGACGCCAACGGCAGAACAGGATCAAGGTGAGGGTCCCGCCGATCAAGGCGCCATGAATGGCGATGCCGCCATGCCAGACGGCCAGAGCCGAGAGCCAATCGTTGCTGTACTGGCGCCACTCGAGCAAGACGTAATAGGTGCGGGCACCGATGACCGCCCCCAGCACCAACAGCGGCAACAGGTCGGCGATCAGGCCGGGCTCGATGCCACGGGCTCGACCCAGACGGGTGGCCAGCGCCAACCCCGATAACACCGCGACCGCAATCAGCAGGCCGTACCAACGCAAGGCAAAAGGGCCCAACTGGAAAACCAGGGGCCCCGGGGAAGCAAAACCAACCAGCACGGAGTGGATCAGACGATGCCTTCTGCAGCCTGAACTTTTTCAACCTGACGCTTCTTCAGCACCAGCATGATCTGAGCCAGCGCAACGGCAGCAAAGAAGGCCAGCAAACCATAGATGCGAACAGGGTTCTGAAGCACGATCTCGGTATCGATCTGACCAAAGCCACCCACGTTGGGGTCGTTGGTCAGGGCTGCACCAGCAGCAACGGTATCGCCGACAGCGGCAATCACCGTGGGACCAGCCGGGATGGTGTCGGTCACGCTGCCACCGTCTTCGGTGCTGATGGTGACCACTGAGGCGCCATTGTCGCCAGGGGCAATGGCCTTGATGGTGCCGGCAGCCGAGGCGGTGAACACGCCGTTGTTGCTCTTCTCGCCGGTGGGGTACACCTGGCCGCGTCCGCGGTTGCCACCGACATGGATGCTGTACTTGCCGAAGTGGATCGAACTGTCGGCAGCGGGGTCAGGCGAGAGCAGGGGGAAGACAATCTCCTGGTGCTGATCGCCCGGCAGGGGCCCAACGATGTAGGTGTTGGGCAGCTCGTCGGAATACTGGGTGTAATAAATGCCCGCCGTCTCTTCCTTGAGCTCTTCGCTCATGCGGTCCTGGGGAGCCAGGGTGAAACCGTCGGGCAGCATGATCACAGCACCGACATTGAGCCCCGTGGGGCTACCGTCACCTGCCACCTGTTGCACGGATGTGTCGTAGGGAATCTCGACCACCGCCTTGAACACGGTGTCGGGCATGACGGCCTGGGGCACCTCAACGCGGGTGGGTTTCTTGGCCAGGTGGCAATTGGCGCAGACGATCTTGCCAGTGGCCTCGCGGGGGCTGGCGTAGTTCTGTTGGGCCCAGAAGGGGTAGGCCCAGCTGGGGCTAGCGGCGCTGATCAGCACGGTGAGCATCAGGCTCAGGCCGAGCAAGGAACCGATCAGGGAGGAGAGGAGGCGACGCATGGCAGGGCTGATGGCAGTTGCAGAAGACGAGATCAGGCCCACCAGGGCTTGTCACCGGTGCGGAAGTCGGTCTCACTCCACTGACTCAGGAACACGTTGTCGTTCTCGACCGACACGTGGGCTAGGGCCAGGGACAGGGGAGCAGGGCCGCGCACCACCTTGCCGGTGGCGTCGTATTGCGAGCCATGGCAGGGGCACATGAACTTGTTCTGGCCGCTGTTCCAGGGCACCACACAGCCCAGGTGGGTGCAGATGGCGTTGATGCCGTAGCTGCCAATGGCGTCACTGCCCTCGACGATCAGATAGGTGGGATCACCCTTGAGGCCTTGCACCAAGCTGCGATCGCCTTCCTTATGGGTGGCCAGCCAACCGCTGGCGGTGACGCTGTTGCCCAGCTCGTCCTTGGCCGAGGTGCCACCACCGCCGCCGGCCGCCCGGGGGGGAATGAAGTAATTGACCACCGGATAGAGGGCGCCGAGGGCAACCCCGGTGACCGATCCGAAGGTCAGCAGATTCATAAACTGACGGCGGCCCATTCCAGGGACGTCACCGGCAGGGGAGGCTGCTGAAATCTGGGTCATGCGGGCAGTCCGGAGGCCGGCGCAACGTGGCGCCACATTAGAACTTGCCCTGGACCCAACGCGGCCGAGGCCCGGCCCGACCGCCGGGGTTGCAACATGCTGTTGTGAGCGGGCCTGAGCCATGAACGCCCCCTTGAGCGCCGGCGAGGTGATCGCCCTGTTGCGGCAGCGCTGGCAGGCGTCCTACGACCTGCAGCTGGTGCAGCGCCGCGGCCGCGTCTACCTGCAGGTGATGTGGGCGTACCAGGAACAGCAGTCGTTTCCACTCAGCCTCGAGGATTACGAACGGCACATCGGCGAGCTGGTGTTGGTGCTCAACAGCCTTGGCGTGGCCGAGACGGTGCGCCAATGGCTGAGCAACTGCAACGACCGGCCGCGGCTGGGCAAGGCCCTGTCGTTGGCCCTCGATCTGCCGCCGGGCCGGGCCAGCGAGTTTGTGCTCTAGGAGGGCCGCAGGCTCTCGGTGAGGGCCACAAGCCCGACCCCGATCAAGAACAGGGCGGTGATCGCGCCGCCCAGCAACAGCATCGTGACCGGATCGGTCGAGGGGGTCAGCACGGCCGAGGCGACCGCCGCCACCAGCACCACCCAACGCCAGGCTGCCAGCATCGGGCGCCAGCGCACCAGACCCAAGGCCCCCAAGAGCAGCTGAAGCACCGGCAGTTGAAAGGCCAGGGCGGTGGCCAGCATCAACAGCAACACAAAGTCGAGATAACGCTCGATCGACCAGGCCGGTTCGACCACGTCGGCGCCGTAGCTGACCAAAAATTGCAGGGCAGCTGGCACCAGGGCCCACCAGGCAAAGGCCAGGCCCGCGGCAAACAACAGGGCCGAGCCAGCGACTGCCGGAGCCACCAAACGGCGCTCGCGTCGGGTCAGGCCCGGCAGCACGAACGCCAGGGCCTCGTACAACACGTAAGGCAGGGCCAGGGTCAGGCCGGCATAGCCCGCCACCTTGAGCGAAACAAACAGAAACTCGCCCGGCGCCAATTGCAGAAAGCGAATCCCCTGGGCCGGCACCTCCAGCAGACGCACCAGCGGCCGCACCAGCACCAGGCAGCCGGCCGCAGCCAGCACGACCGCCAGCAGGCTGCGCAACACACGGCGGCGCAGTTCTTCCAGGTGGTCCAGCAGGCTCATCTCGACTTCGCCTGGGAACTCATCGCCAACCGACGAGCTGGGGGTGACCACCTGGATCGGCGGCGGCGGCGCCAGGGGCGCGCCGGTGGGTTGCAGCTCGCTCTCGCTCATGGTTGGTGCTCCGCAGCGAGGCTAGGGGGCGCGCTGAGCAGAGGCTCGGCCTCGGCCGGAATTCCCCAGATCACCATGCCGCCGCTGTGGCGCACCGTGCCCGCCGGCGCTCCGGGAATCCGCTGCAGCGCCTCGGTGGGCACCATCACCACCGGCACCCGGGCATTGCCCCGGGCCCGACTGAAGTAGGCGGCCAGATGGGCGGCAGCCGCCAGATCGCCATCGCCGGCCACACCCTCGGATGCCTTGAGCACCACATGGCTTCCTGGACACTCCTGGGCGTGAAACCACAGATCGCCACGGCGCGCCTGGCGCAGGCTGATCCAGGCATTTTGACGGTGGTTGCGGCCCACCTGCAGGCGCAGCCCCGCCGGACTGCACAGCTCGAGCGGGCGGGGCTGGTCGTGGGCAGCGGCCCGTCGCAGCTGCCGGCGGGGGCGGCCCACCTGGCCCTCATCGATGGCGCTCTCGAGCTCGCGCGCCAGGGCCTCGAGCCCATCGAGATCGTCGGTCTGCTGCAGATAGGTGAGGCTGTCTTCTAGCCACTGCAGGCGCTGCTGATGCAGGGCGATGCGCTCCCGAATCACCGCACCCGAGCGGCGTAGCCGCCGGGCACGGCGGTACAGCTGCTGAGCCTGGTCGACCGCCAACGGATCGCAGTGGGCCCGGCAGAGCAAGGCATCGGCCTGCTGCTGCAGGGCGTCGGCCTGTTCACCGGCCAGCAGCAGCTCCTGCTGCTGCTGCAACTGCCCCTGCTCGCGGGCCAGCCACTGCTCAAGCCGGTGCTGGGTCGTCTGCTGACGGCCCAGAAAGCGTCGCCGGCCCAGGATCTCGCCGTAATAGGTGGCCAGGGCGGCATTGATGGTGGGGCCTGGGGCCGGGGCCTCGACGCCAGGCACCAGCCAGCAGCGATAGCCCGGGCCTTCGCGCACAAAGCCGAAACAGCCCTGCTCCAGCGCCGCCAGCCACTGCAGCCAGCGCTGATGCAGGGCCTGCCATTGCTCGGGGCTAAGACTGCTGACCGGCTGCTCGGCCAGAGACGCAGCGACCAACTGATGGACCAGGGCGGGACTGATGCCCTGGTAGCTGCGTTGCAATGCCTCACGCAGCGGCAGCTCCTGCAGCTGCAACCGCCGCTGCCAGAGGGCAAAGGGTTCCTGGCCACTGGGGGGTTCGCCCTGCAGCGGCGGCGGGCATTGGTAGGGATCGCCAGTGCCGATGGGGCGCAGCCGCGACTGCTGTTGGCGCACCTGGCGCGCCAGGGTGATCACGCTGCGGCCGTCATCGAGCAAAAACAGGTTGCTGTGACGGCCCATCAGTTCGAGCACCAGCCAACGCTCGATCGCCTCGCCGGGGCGGCGGGCGAACCCCAGCTCGACCACCCGCTCCCAGCCGCTCTGCTGCAGGGCGACCAGGGCCAGACCCCGCAGGCCATGCTGCAGCTGCTGGGCCAGGGTGCTGCCGTCGCCCTGACGGGGCGGCGGCGCAATGGCATGCAGGCGCGGTGCCTCGGCCTGCCAGCTGAGCGCAAGCCAGTGCATGCCCCCCAGACCCCGCAGACCCAGCTGCACCGCCTGGGGGTCGCCCTGCTGGGCTTTTTCAAAGCGGGCGGGCACAAGCTGAGCCTGCAGCTCGTGCACCACGGCCCGGAGGCTGGTCAGGTCCATCGCCTGAAGCTTGGGCAGAGAGGTGGCCACGAACGCCGGCGCTGGGGGTGCGAGAAGCGACTTCTACTCTGCTGGCAGGATCCCAGCCCACAGCAGCCAGCCACCATGACCAGCCCCAGCCCCGGGCGTCTCACCGTGATCACCGGTCCCAGCGGCGTCGGCAAAGGCACGCTGGTGAGCCAGTTGCTGCAGCGCCATCCCCAGATCTGGCTGTCGATATCGGCGACAACACGCCCACCCCGCAGCGGCGAACAGGAGGGGGTCCATTACTTCTTTTTGGACCGAAACGGCTTTGAAGCACGGATCGCGACGGGTGGCTTTCTCGAGTGGGCCAAATTTGCCGGCAACCTCTATGGAACCCCGAGGCAGCCGGTCGAAGACCAACTCAATGCCGGCAAACCGGTGCTGCTCGAGATCGAGCTCGAGGGCGCTCGCCAGGTGCGGGGCAGCTTCCCGGCCGGCTTTCAACTGTTGATCAAGCCGCCGTCCCTCGACGAGTTGGAGCGGCGCATTCGCGGCCGCGGCACCGACAGCCCTGAGGCCATCGCCAACCGGTTGGCGCGGGCGCGCATCGAACTGGCCGCAGAAGGGGAGTTCGATGCGACCTTGATTAACGGCGACCTCAACGCCGCCCTGGCTGAACTGGAAAGCTTGATGGGGCTGACATAAATCAGGCTGCGTGCAAGCTGCGATCAAGCTGCGGTCGCGGAGATTGGTCCGCTACATGCCGCCATTGTTGTCATGGCATTCATGGCATCAAAAAAGCGGCTCCCGAAAGAGCCGCTTGACATTCATAAAGATGGATATTGGAACTGTTGCCGAATTGGGCAACAGTTTCAGAGGGGGTGGAAGAGAAGGTCGGGGAAGAACCGATTGAACTCGATCATGATGCCGGCGGTCACGGTGAACCAGATCGCCGCAAACACAGGGGCAGTGGTCAGAAACTTTTTCATGGCTGATGGAGCGACGTGGACGGATGGAATTGGATCCAATAACCCAGTGACTGGGTTCAGCGGGGTGACACGGTCACCTTGTGATCGGCTTCCAGCA
>Ga0194129_10007155_pt1 | contig 13395 bp, 7 predicted proteins | sample TA2KigCa35mmetaG_FD_150862 | JGI IMG/M metagenome (GOLD analysis project Ga0194129, IMG submission 150862) | Freshwater microbial communities from Lake Tanganyika, Tanzania - TA2015038 Kigoma Deep Cast 35m | ecosystem: Environmental > Aquatic > Freshwater > Lake | place: Tanzania: Lake... | reverse complement strand
ATGGTTTAAAATATTTCTACAAAACTGGACAAAATGATAAAGTGGAACATATGTTAGATCTTGAATTGAAAGCACGTAATGATCAAGAATTAATTGATAATATTAAAAAGTATTTGACTGAAGATATTGCTGATTTAACCTTTCAACCAGTTATTAGATATGGGGACAGTGTTGTTGGTAAAACACCATTACTTTTACGTAATAAACAAACTGGAAATATATTTATTGATTCAATTGAAAATATTGCACAACCAGAAAAATACAGTTTAATGAAAAGACAGAATACATATGATGATAAAGAATCAGCTGAGCTTAAAGATATTGAAACTTGGACTGAAAAAGGATGGACTAAAGTTCAACGAGTAATTAGACACAAATTAGCTAAAACTAAAAAACTATTTAGAATAACAACACATTCTGGTTCAGTAGTTGTAACTGATGATCACTCATTGATAACTAATGAAGGAAAAGAAATAAAACCAAAAGATATTAAAGTTGGTTCTAAATTATTGCATAGTTTTCCACAATTTACAAATGATAAAGTAGATAATAACTTTACTGATATGATATTTATTAAAAATGATATTGAAGCATTAGAATATTGTATTCAATGTAAAAAACAAAATATTAATTATATTATTGAATCACATTATGATAAAATACTTATCAAAACTAATATAATATCAAATAATCCAGATGCTATCAATAAAATAGAAGAATGGACTGAACCTGAAGAATATGTTTATGATTTAACAACTGATAATCATCATTTTCATGCAGGGGTTGGTTCAATGATTGTACATAATACTGATTCTATTTTTAGTTGTTACCGCTTTAGGGAAAAATGTGTAAGTGTACATAAAGATACAGCTTTGAAAGTTTGGAAGAAAGTAGTAGCATTTGGTAAGAAATTAATAGAGCCATATTTTGATTCAAAGGAACGTATATTATTTAATCAGATATTTGATGAATATTATTCTGATGATAAAATTACTGATTTAAGATTACCAGAACCACCTGTAACATTAGCAGAACCTCAACATCATGCTATTATATTACCATTGGAAGAAAGAATAAAACAATTTGTAAAAGAATATATGCAAGAAAGTTATATTCCATGGTTGTGGACTTTAGCTGAATTAGTAGAGAAGAATTATACTTATATGTTTGATATTAAATTAACTCAATGGGCTGAACATCAATTAGCAAAAATAAGATTAATTGCTGAAGATTTAACTGAAAACAGAAAAAATTATTTGATAAAACCATTATTAGAACATATGTCTACTTTATTTTCAGATAAGTACATAATGCCTTCTGATAATCAAATTGAAAGTTTAGCAAATAGATTTTTATCAGGTAAGGCTAATTCATTTGTTTTTTCAAAAGAAATAAAACTATCATATGATCAAATATTTAAATTAGTCAAGTTTTTAGTAGAGAAAACGATTAAAGAAAAATGGGTATATTCAGGTGAAAGAAAAGAATTACAGAAGATAATTAATAAATTTGTTGCTGATACATCCGATAATACAACTAAAGATACAAATAAAATATCTCATTACTTGACAGAATTTATAGGAGTTAATAAGAATTTAGATTTAAATACATTATCTGATTTATTAATTAAGAATTTATTATCAGATACTGATATGGGTCTTCAATTTAAAGAAGACAAATTAAATGAACATACTATTCCATTTATAGAACTTTATAATAAAAGTAATGGAAAGAAAACAATGGATGAAATTTTAGAAGAGTTTTTTGAAAAAGATCTTGAATTAAAATTCGATCATGATAAATTGACTCATTATAATAAGGTAATTGATTTTGTAAACAATCATATGAGATATTTAGATATGAGTCAAATGGATGAAGAACGATATTTTCATTATTGGTTACAACCGAGATGGGATTTTGATATGAAGTCTGATAGTAAAAAGAAAATTTATATGATAGATATTTACGAAGGTGGTCAAGCGGTGACTGATAAAAGAACTCTTGAACATGGTATGAAAATGGGTAAATTATCTGGAGAAACAATCAAATCAAGATTACCATTTCCTCATGATTGTGAATACGAAAAGACATTCTGGCCCTTTGCAATTTTAACAAAGAAAAAGTATGTTGGTAATAAATTTGAATTTGATCCAAAGAAATTTAAACAAGATTTCATGGGTATCGTTCTCAAGCGTAGAGATAATGCACCTATAGTGAAAGAAATATGTGGTGGTATTATTGACCAATTAATTAATCACAGAAGTCCACAAGGAGCAAAAGACTTTGTTCGTAAATGTATTCAAGACTTATTTGATGGAAAGTATCATATTAAGTATTTTTTAACAAGTAAAACATTAAAGTTAAAAGAATCTTATAAAGATTGGAAGAAGATTGCTCATGTATATCTAGCTGAGAAAATAGCTCAACGAGATCCAGGTAATGTTCCTCAATCAGGTGATCGTATTGAATTTGCAGTAATTAAAGTACCTCAACCAACAGATGGAACTAAATTATTACAAGGAGATATAATTGAAACACCAAAATTTATTAAGGAGAAAAACTTGGAATTAGATTATCTATTTTATCTTACTAATCAAATTATGAATCCTGCATTACAGTTTCTTGAATTAGTTGATAAAGATGCTGTTAAAATATTTAACGAGTTTATTGACAAATATTCAGCACCAAAAGTTAAGAAGGTAAAAGTAGAAAAACCTGAAAAAATTAAAGTTGATAAACCTAAAAAAGTTAAAGTTGATAAACCAAAAATAGTAAAAACTAATAACAAAGAACCATCAGCTTTGGATATTTTGATTAAAATTAAGAGTAATAAAAAACCTAAACCAAGAAATTATGTATTAGAAATTCAGAAGTTTATAGATGAAATAAACGAATATATGACAAATAATGCTAAAGAAAATAAGTATGAAGAACTATTTTTAGATTTAGAATCTTTTGATAAAATTCAAAAACAAAAAAGTAAGCATTTTAATTTATAATTATATTTCTATGAAAATTTATATTTATGGCTTGTATCAAAAATAGTTTCTTCATTAATAATCAGAAACCATATTTATGTCTTCAGTATTTACACTGATACTAGTAGATTGCATTCCATTATTATCAGTTACAGTAGAGTTTTTCTCTGAACTTTGTGTATCTGAAGAAGATTGATGTGATATTTGAGTAGTGGCTGATTCAGAAGAAGATTGTTTAGAAGAATGTGAATCTGAAAACTCTCCTTCAGTGTGAGCACTTGATGATAAATAAGATAATTCACCACCAGATAATTCTGAATCTGCTTTTTTATTGTGTTTATTTTTTTTCATATTTTTCTTTTTCAAAACTTCAGCTTCAGTAGAATCAACTAAATCTTCATCACTAGAGCTAGATGAAGTTGATGAAGTATCTGAATCATCATCTAATTTAGCACCACCTTTTTTATTATTTATTTTTCTATTTTTAGCACCACCTTTTTGATGTTCACTTTTAACTAAATAATTATACATTTCAGAACTTATAAATGGAGAAGTGTCTGATAATTCATTTTCTAAAGCATTTTGAGATGAAACTTGTTCTAAAATTTGATTAAATTTATCTTGATCATTTTGATTCAAATTAGATGAAATTTTATCTAAAATATAATTAACTGTAAATTCAGAGGTAGGAGATTCAGTAATTTCAGGAATATTTAGACTTGCAATTAAATGTTGTGCTTCGTTTGATAAGCCATTAAAATTAGGAAGTGTTGAACTGATATTTTCAGTTTTAATTTTACTCCAATTTATTGTATCAGAATTTTCATTTTTAGGTTGTTTTGACTGTGATCCACCCATTATAATATATATAAAGTAGAAATTTTTATATTAAAGTTTTATTTTTTTCTACATTAAATTATTAAAAATGAAAGAAACAATTTTAATTTGTATTGTTATAATTTTTATATATTTTTTCTTATTTATTAATCGAAAAAATTTAGTATATGTTGAAGCTAATTCGGGTACTAAATTTTTGGTACATAAAGATAATTTAAAAAATGAAAAGGCTAATTTACTATCTAAAATTGTAGAAAATTTATTTATTTTAAAAAATCATATGGTTAAAAATATCGATAATTTCCCTTCATTTAGACCTTATATTGAACAATTAAATAATAATTTATCAGAAACTAAAACTATTATTTATGAAACTGATCCAAGTTCAGATTTAACTTCTTATAGTGTTAACAAAGGAGAAGAAATATCTTTTTGTTTAAAAAGTAAAAAAACAAATCAACTTCATGATATAAATTTACTTATGTATGTAGCTATTCATGAATTAGCACATGTCGCCTGTCCTGAAATTGGACATGGAAGATTATTTATGAAAATATTTAAAAAATTAGCTGAAGAAGCAGTCAAAATTAATATCTATAACAGAGTTAATTATTCAGATATGCCTGTTGAATATTGTGGAATGATATTAAGTTCTTCAATTATTTAATAATTAAAAAAATCCATATAATTAAAATATAAATTATTTCTATTGGAATATAATATGAAAGATCCAATAAAAATAATACATAAATATAAAAATAACAATAGAAGAATACAATATAAAGTATATATATTTGTAGGTTCATTAGTACCGACAGATATTATGAAAATATTAGATTCTATTATAGATAAAGATTTATTCTCTACTTTAAATTCTTTAATTAAAACTGACTATGAAAAATTAGAACAATTTTATGGTAAATTTTGGTATGAAAAATTTTTTATAAGTTATCATATTAATTCTCAAAGATCTAATATTATTAATAATGCTACCAAAAAAAAATCATTGGAATCTAAATATGGAAAAGAATGGTATAATGAACATATTGATAATCCTCCATTAAAAAAAATATCATATTCATTTTCAGCAATTTATTATAATTATTTATTAATGAGAAATAAAATTAAAACACAAACAAGAAAAGTAGAAATGGATTTTAGAACTTATGGTGATATTGAAAAAATAAGTTCAAGTAAATTAGCTTTATCTGAAAAAAATGATCCAATGTTGGGAGGATTTGATTTAATTAAATATGGTGGTAAAATCGAACAATCTGATAATGAATCAGAAGAGAAAACAGATGATGAAAAAACAGATAATGAAGATGATGATGATGAAGTAGTTCAAGAAATTAGTGAGGAAGATTTTGAAGAACAGATAGAAGAAGATTTTAATTTAGATGAAATTACAAAATTATATTCAACTGTTGATGTTGAAAATGCTAAAACTATTGTTGAAACATCAAAATTAATTAGTGAAGCAATAAATGATAAAAAATGGGATAAAGAAATAGAAAATTTAGATAAAACTTATGATGATACAAATGATGATTTAACATATGATATTAAAATAGAAGATATTTATAAAAAATACTATATAACAAATCAGTATATTTTTAAGGATGATACAATTAAAAATATGAGACAAAAAATAACTGTTTCATTACCAATATCAACTAAATTTGGTAAATCAATTAAGTTATTACCAGAAGCTCAATATTTTTGGAGTGAATATAAAATTGATAATAAAGAAGATCTAGTTATGTTGGGTCAAAAATGGATTAGACGAAACGAATTATTAAAAATAGATATTAAACCAAATGAAAATATTAAAGTATATGAAAAACTTAGAAATAATTTATCATATTTGAAAGATAGTTTTGGATATAAAATTAAACGTGAAGATGATGAAACAAATATCATTAGATATTATGAAAATTTTATGACTATGAATGAAATATTTATGTTAGATATTTATAATGATTTAGGTTTAAATTACAAACCAGAACCAGATGAAAAACGTAACTTGTATGATGTCTATACTAATATTTATTATCCTATGATAACATATGAAAGATTAGAAACAATTATTCAATTATTAAATGGAAAATCAGAAAAAGAAAATCAAATTATTGAATCATATTTTGGTACTATTAAAAATGATATTAAATTAGAAACTCTTATTGAAGAAACAGTTGAACAAGGAAAAATTGACATGGGTAAATTTAATAAATTATTTTCTGAAAATCATATTATTCAATCAATCATACATGTAAATATATCAGATCCTAAAAATATTACTGGTACAACATCTGATTCAAAGTTTAATTTATATAGAATTTTTGATAATTTTATAGTTGATAAAAAATATCCATTTATTCAATTTCAAACTCCAGATTCCCAATTAACCTATAAGTTTTATACTCGTGCAGAAAAAATAGATAATCAAGAAGTTTTATCTAAATGGTTCGAAAATGCTCCTTATGGTATAAGTTTTAAAATTAAAATTAATAATGAAAAATTAAAAACAGATGATAAGTATATTAGTATTGGATTACATGAAAATGGTAGAATTGAATATAAGATTACTTGGAAAGAAGATGATGAAGCTACTGTAGAAGATATTAATGAAACATATAATTATGTTCGCGAATTATTAAAGAAAATAAATAGTGAAAATAAAAAAATAAAATTTATTCTTCCTCAAGATGATAGATTTAAATATGCATTTATTAATACAATTCAAAAATTTACTATACCTGATAATTTTAAAATAAATCATAATGATCTATCTGAATTTTCTAGATTTTTCTTCCCTTATATCAGTTTGGTTATTGAACCTAAAAAACGCAAATCTAAAAAACAAGAACAAGATATCGAAGAAACATCAAAATATGGTACCTATTTAAGATATAAACGAATTAGTAAATATGAAAATAGAACTAAAATGCATCTAAGAATACTATATTTTTTAAGAAATTATGAATTGAATGATAGAGAATTAATTGATGAAATTTCTAAACAATTTAATATAACAGGAGATGTTGCTGCAAGAGAATTAGATTATGTTAGAGAAAAATACAGTAAAGTTATTAAAAAATCAAAGAAATTATTAAAGAAGCTTAAAAGTTTACCAAAATCAAAACCACCTGGTATTGGTATTGACATTCAAGGTCGTGATAAGGAACGATATAAAATAAGAATAACTGGAGCTCGTAATAAAGAACAATTGGAAGAAATCATAGATTTTATGAAGGTTTTAATTTATCTTTATGTAGAAACTTATTTATACAAAAAGAAAGAATTTCAAAAGCTTAAAGATATGTTAAAAAATTTAAATAAAATTGCAAAAAGACGTAATAAAGTTATAGAAGTTGTTGATTTTGATACCTCAATAAAAACAGTTAAATCGATAACATCCTTGGATAAAGCTCGTTTAGGTTTTAAACCAGAAAAAGGTCAAAATCAATGGACACGCTCATGTCAAAATTCAGGTAATGATAAAAAACGTAGACCAGAATTAACTCCTGGTGATCAAATTGAAAAATTAATTAAAAACGGCTATAAATTAAATAAACAAACTGGATTTTACGAAAAAGCTGTTGAAATGAAAATTAAGGGTAAAGTTTATAAAACAGTAATTAAAGCTGTTAAATTACAAGGTGAAAATAATACATATAATTTTTATACATGTGATCCATCAGAAAATCAAGAACATATGTATATTGGATTTTTAGCAAGGGGTAATAATCCAAGTGATTTATGTATGCCTTGTTGTTTTAAGAAAGATCATTCAGTAGGAGCAAATAAAGAAAAAAGAAATTATTTCTTAAAGTGTGTAGGTGAAAAAACAAAAGAAGAAAAATCAGATAAAAATATAAGTTCAAATCTAGGAGACAAATTATATATTTTACAAGATACCAATAAAATTCAGGAAGGTAGATTTATTTATTTGCCAAAATATTTGGATATATTTTTTAATAAAATTTGGAATAATGACCAAAAGATTAAAAACCATTATTTACTTGAATCAAAATCAGGATATTTTTTTAAATACACTGTTAAACACGAATATTATCATTTTCTAGTAGCTTTGGCTAGTATTTATGAAATGTCTGTTGAAGCATTAATTGATAAAATGGTTAAATTTATTGAAAAAGACAAAGATAATAAATTTTTTACATATCTAAACAATGGAGATATAGTAGAATCATTTAAAACCAGAGAGAATTATATTGAATATTTAAATACATCTAATTATTTGGAATATGATATTGTTGGAGAATTAACTGCTATTCCTGGAGTTATTTCATCTAAAGGTATTAACTATTTTATTTTAAGCAAACAAACAATAGTTATTAAAAAAGCACTTGAAAAAGAAAAAATAAAGGAAAAGTATTATCTTGAATGTTTAAATAATGAAAACTATAATTATCTTGATCAAGATAGAGACATTGTAATATTAATTAGAGAAGATAAATATTATTTTCCTATTTATAGAGTTCAAAAAGACGAAAAAGTTAATAAAAAAATAAATCTACAAAAATTTTTTAATCAAAAAGGTCCATTAGAAAAAATTGTAAATGAATTAAAAAAATATCATTCTAAAAGTTGTATTAACTCTTTAATTAATGAAATTTCTTCTAATAATAGTCTTACAGCTAAAAATATAATTCAAAAAATATCTCAATCAAAAATTAAAGTACGTAAACAATATATTGATGATAGACATAAATGTAAATATTTAGAACTAGATAATGGAATTATATTACCTACTAGACCTTCGGGTATAAATTATGATTATAATTTTGTTATTTTGAAAAATAGTAAAGTACCATGGTTAAGTTTAGCAAATACCATAAAAATATTAGAAAATTTAAATAAAATATTAAATTTGGAATATATTGTAAAATCAGTATTTTATGATAAAAAAATAGATTCAAAAATAAGAATTATATCAGCTTTATTAGAAAATGGTTTAACTATTCCAATTGAAAATAATACAGTAGATGAAAAAGATATTAAAAAATTAGGTTTATCAATTGTATTTCAACCTTTAGAAGAAACAATTAACCAAGAAATTATTAATTGGGACAATCAATATATTTATGATAATAGAAATAAAAGTGTAAAAGAACATAATTATATGAGCGAAACATATAATTTATATAGATTGGAATTAAGTTTATTTTTAGAGAAGAATCCTGAAATTAAAGATAAAATTATTGGAATTGTAAGAAATGTAAAAATAAATAAAAAAGATAAAAAACATGAATTAAGAAAAATATTATTTCAAATTATTGATCCAAAACTTAATTCTCAATATAAATTATCTAATGATAATGAAAAAAAAGGAGGAGGTAAAAATAATGATTTAATGGCATTCTTAGTAAAAAATATACCCGATTTAAAAAATTACTTGCTATCCAATGTTCGTGATTATTGTGAAATAAATACTTCAAAAGATAAATGTAATGTAAATCATCATTGTATATGGCAAAATGATACATGTAAATTACAACTATTGGAAAGTATTGCTATTGATTCAGTTAATAAAGTTATAGAAGAAATGGTTCAAGATGGTATTAAATTTAAAGAAATAATTCAAGAATCTAATTATTATGTTTCAGATATAGTTGATTATACTCAATATACTAATAGAAATAGTCAAAAAATTATAAAATCTTCTAACTTTAATATTAATAAATTAATGAGTGAATTATTTGGTAAAGATAAAATTCCTACAATTGGTAAACGACAGTTATCAAAAATGTTTGGAGATGTTGTAGAAGATGTTTTTCCAGAACTAATTGAAATGGGTAAACAATTTATTCAAATAATAACTCCAAATAAAGATTCTATAATAAGAGCATATGTTAATTCATATTATTGGATTAATAATCCATTATATGATATAGAATCTAGAAATTTAGGATATTTAAATGAATTACAAACAAATTTAACATATTTATTTAAGGCAAATATAATTGATTTTATCCAAAATAATTTAAACAAAGGAGATCAAGAAATTAAGAAATATTTAGAAAAATATTTCAAGAATGATTCTAACTTTTTTGAATCAACATTAAACAAATTTAGAAAAACATCATTTAATACTGATGGAAAAGTAGAATTATATATTTTAAGTCAAATGATACCAATTCCAATTATTGTTTATGATAATTATTCTAATGTTAAATATATATTCTTACAAGGAGAAATTCCTGTTAATAATGAAACAATTAAAAAATTTACAAATGAAAATAGTTTAAATAAAACAATATTTTTAAAATTTGATTTTGATTCTTCTACTACTATACCTAAAAACATATATTCTATATATTATTTATAATATAATTTATATGTCTAATTATAGTAAATTATGTCTGAACATGATAAAATATTAATTGAATTAATACAAAAACAAAGAAAAAATATAATTGATAAAAAACTTTTATATAATGATTTGAAAAGAATTAGTAAATATTTAAATAAATCTATTTTTAATAATGATTGCTCATTATGGAATGGTTATATTACTACTATTAAAAATGAAGATAAAAGTTCATATATAAATTTTTATTATAATGGCAAAAAATTTGCACTTCATAGATTATTATATCAAAATTACATAGGAGATCTAAATGATTCAGAATATATAAAATTTAATTGTTGTAATAAAGGAAAATGTTGTAATATTAATCACTTTTATAAAATTTCAAAAACTGATGATGAAAATAAAATTATTTCTAATAAAAATTTAGATCAAATAGAAAAAAAAGAATCTAAGAATATTATAGTCGATTTTGATATTTAGTTAATTTCAAAAATATTTTATAATTTATAAATAATGGATTATAAAATAAATAAAAACTTATTAGAAATTTTAGATTATAATCTAAAATGTTATCAATTTAAAAGTATCAAATTTGATAATGGACTTTTTGATGAAACTGTTGATGCTACATATATTATTAATTTAGTTGGTAATGGTAGATATGATAATATCATAAATCAAATTAATAAATACAAACCTACTAGGCAAGTATATATTTTACTAAATCAGGGATTTAAAAAATGTAATAAAACTAAACATACAGTTTATCCTGCTGATGATCTAAATGATGCTTTTCTTCAAATTTTTAGACATGCTAATGATAAAAAATATGAAAATATTCTTATTTTAGAAGATGATTTTATTTTCCATAAAGAAATAAAAAATAAAAAACATATTAATAGCATTAGTAAATTTTTGAAAAAAAAACAAGGTGAAGATTTTATTTATTTTTTAGGTTGTATACCATATTTAATGTTACCAAATATTACTGATTTAAAACATTTAAATAATATAAGTTCAGGTGGAACACATAGTGTTATTTATAGTAAAAAAAATAGACAAAATATGATGGACAATTATAATGATATAATATTTAAGTATAAAGATTGGGATACAAATGCTCGTAACCAAAAAAAAAGATATGCGTATTATAAATGTCTTTGTTATCAATTATTTCCTGAAACTGAAAATAGTAAATATTGGAATATTTCTCATCCTATTGTACATTTTATATCTTCTAAATTTGGTAAATATTTTATAAAAATATTAAAATTGGATACACAAGTAGAACCGGGTTATAGTATTTTATATGGTTTTTCTGAATCAATAATTTTTATTTTAGCTATTATTTTTATTGCAATTATTGTTATCATTATCAAAAAAAATAAAAAATTATAATATAATATATAATATATGAATTCTCAAAAAAAAATTAATGGAGGTTTTCCACCAATTAAATATTGCTCTCAAAATAAAGATAATACAACATCATCAAAAGAAAGGTTTTTTGCTAATGCACCAAGACAAAATATTAATATTAGACAATTATTATCTGATTCAATTAAAAAACCAATTATAATTACCGAAGATAATAAAGATAATGAACTAGAAGTAGCAACTAATTTATAATTAATTTGTATTTAATTTTTTCATCATTTCTGACATTATAGTCATAACTTCCTGATCTTTTAAAGCTTGTAATGGATTTGATTGCATTGTTAAAACTTTATTTTGAAATTCTGGATTTGTTAATTTTTCCATAATTTTTGGATTTGAAATTACAGAATCAAACATTGTACTAAATAAATTTTCCATTGATGGATTTTGTGCTTTTGGATCATTTAAAAATAAATTATTTTTTATACTAATCATATTTTGCTTAATTTCTTCTATCATTTCAACATAAATATTAGATGGTTCTAATTCATTTGCTTTGTTATAAGCAACTAAAGCTTCATCCAATTTGTCTTGACCATAAAGTGCTGCTCCTAAACGTCCCCATGCCTTTCCCCAATCAGGTTTTAATTTTGTACTCATTACTGCATCATTTAGAGCTTCATTCCATTTTTCTAATTTAATATATGCAGCTGATCTATTTGATAATACCATATAATTTTCAGGTTCCCATTCTAACAATTGAGTGTAAATATTAACTGCTTCTTTATAAAATCCAACAACATAATATTCATTTGCTTTTTCTTTTAGTTTATTAAATTCAATAGGAGATTTTTGATTTTCCATTATTTTAATTTAGGTTATAAATCTTTATATATTATTAGTAAAAATAAATTAATTTGTTTTCAAGTTCTTTATCTACTTTACTTATAAAACTACTAATATCATCTAATGTTCTATATTGTTGTGAAAAATGAAATAATATTATTTTTTCATTTTGAAACAAATCTTTATTTTTTACTATTTCATCAAAATGAATATGTTTACCTTCACAACAATCACTTTTATCATCTGGACTAAAACCAGTACATTCCATTATTAGTAATGGTACTGTTAATAATTCCGAATTTGATATAACTCCTTGAATAGTTGTATCTCCAGTGTATGCTAATAATGGAGTAAATACTGGATATGTTATTTCATCTTCCCCTAAATCTTGTTTTAATTTAATAATCTCAAATCCCTTTAATTTAGTGTATTCTGGTCTTAATTTCTTTGATTTTCTATAAACTATGTAGCCAAATGATTTTATCCGATGATCCATGTTTATCGATTTAACCCAATATTCTGAATTCATTTTACTTGAACCAATCAAATTAACCATATTTTCAGTACATGATTCAGCTTCTACTATATTTGTTAATAATAAATTATCAAATATTTTAATATTTTCTCCTGATTTACCACAATTCATTTCTGAAACAGCTGATGCTATCATTTTAAATGGTTTTATACATTGTTTTGGCATTATAATTAATTTTTCTTTTTCTATATTAAATAATTTTCTTGCTGAATGATCAGCGTGAAGCCCACCAATGTGATCATTGTGTCCATGAGATATTAATTTGTTATCAAAAGAAAATGCCCTATCGTTAGAATATCCCATGTCTAAAACTAAATTTAATTCATCAATTAAAATACAAGTACGTAAACCAGCTCTAGAATACCCTCTTAATGTATATGTTTGTGAACCTATTTTAATTTTTATAAATGTCTCTCCATTATTTTGATACGAATATTTTACTTCCATTAAATAAATAATTTTATAATTACTATCATTTATATTCA
>Ga0194129_10007153_pt1 | contig 13397 bp, 8 predicted proteins | sample TA2KigCa35mmetaG_FD_150862 | JGI IMG/M metagenome (GOLD analysis project Ga0194129, IMG submission 150862) | Freshwater microbial communities from Lake Tanganyika, Tanzania - TA2015038 Kigoma Deep Cast 35m | ecosystem: Environmental > Aquatic > Freshwater > Lake | place: Tanzania: Lake... | reverse complement strand
ATTGCTCCTCGGGCGGTATGGAGCATACAGCCGTCGTCGCAACCCATCGCCTTCCTTGTCTGCATCAGGATTCGCGGCGCCTCGCGACGAATCAGTATGAAATTTGCGGGCTAGTAACGCTACTACTCAGATTTTTTATGCCTTTCAGCGGATTAAGTCAGCGATTTTTGTTCGCTCTAGCCACTAGTTTTCCTTTGACGATTCGAAAAATAGGGTTACCTTTTAAAAATACTTTTTATTATATGAAAAAATTAAACTTCCTCACATTAATAGCAGTCGCTTTTTCCTTGTTGGGATTAAGTCAGTTATCAGCTCAACAAGATCCTAGCCAGCCAGTGACTGTTCAAGATCCCGGCAACAGTGAAGGGCCATTTGGCCTCAACAAAGATCAGCTTCTGAGCCTCGGCTATCGCATGTGGCACAATTATGCCGGTGGAACGTTGGAAGGACTCACAAAGTGGGATGGCTCTGATGCCGATCATCAATTTATGTATCTCGGTATTGCCAATAATATTTGGCTGCCAGCAGGTTCTTCTTCCATGTTCCAAGCAGATTGGCCAACTGTAGCGCAAGAGCTTCAGGACCTTGGTTGCAAGATCAAGCCATGGATGTTGGGAGATTGCCCTTGGTCTTCCCAAGAACAATTCGACGCTGATTTTAATAGCAAGAAAATGGTTTGGCTCCGGACTCATCTCTCCAAAAAGAAATTAGTTCGCGCTCAAGCTTTCTCCATTGCAGAACGGCTCCAACGCTCGATGGATCCTAGCGCGCCAGATTCTCTCTTAAACGGTCTCACTGCTGATCAAAGTGCTCTCGTGCAGAAAAATTTCGACCTCGTCGCTCATTGTGCAGATCCTCTTGGCGTCTATGCCTTGATTGATTATGTGAACTTTAAAGGAGAAGGTCGCCTTGATGGCTCTGAAAAATTCAATGGTGAGGGCTGGGGGCTGCTTCAAGTGCTGCTCAACATGCAAACTCCTGCTGACGGAGCTGGCGATGTAGCCATCATGACAGCTTTTGTTCAAAGCGCTAAATTCACGCTTTGCCAACGAGTCATCAACCATAAGATTCAAGATCCTAACAACAATGATGTCCAATATCTTGATATGTGGGTCGCGCACTTGAACGACTATTTGTTGACTAATACGGAAGTAACTGCACGTGGCTTAGATCAAGCCCCTGCTGAGGCTGCCCCGGCAGATGCTTCGAATAACTAAAAATTTCTAGTTTAAATTAACTTTTCAAAAGGGGTCAGTCCCATAATTCATAACTGCGTTTATGAATTAGTAGGTGCTGACCCCTTTTTAATTTTTTTCCCTCATGAAAGCAATTCTTAAGCGATTTTTTGTTGGTGTTTTTATTATCGCGCTCAGCGGTGTTGCTTTTTGGGTGATGCGCTCAGGAGCTTTCTCGCCGCATCAACCTTTGAATGCCACTGCTGCTGCGAAGGCCTTTGATCCCCATCTTTCGGTGTTGCTCGCGCAACAGCAAAAACAAAAAGTTTTATCCAAAATTTCTCCCTCTGTGCCTGCTGCTCATCATCGAGTATCTGCACCGTTGGATCATCTTTCTGAGGAAGAGGAGCGTTCTTTTCCTGGAGGCATCGTTGTAGAGGCCACAGAAATAGAGGGTCCTGAGGCGGATCAAAAAATTCGTCTGCGCATCTTAAAAACGCATTTTAAATATCCGTTTATTCGCACCGAGGAATTAATTGATCAGCAAGGCGTGATCACGCGGGCGGAGATGGTGGCCGATCATTTTTTAGTGACGCTTCCGCCGGGGGCAACACCGGAGGCTTTTTTAAAAAAAATGGGATTGCAAGCGAGTTTGATCACGCGCGTTACGCCTGATGCTTCGCTCTATCGTGTGGACCTCAACTCTTCTTCGCTGAGCACGCTTCCTCATGGCTTGGAGAAAGGTGCTGAGGTTCCTGGAGCGATCTGTGAACCTGATTTCATCGCGCATAGTTATTTAGTTCCGAACAATCCCTTTTATAAAACAAATCAATGGGGACTCTGGCCTTCTTTTTACTACAGGAGTCAGATCTTTCCTTTTGCGGAGCATCTTTTTGATGCGGGAAGTGATGCCGAGCATGCTTGGGATGTTCAGACCTCTGCTGCTTCGATTGTCGTGGCGGTGGTTGATTCTGGAATTCGCTATACTCATGAAAATCTTGTGGGCAACATTTGGCAAAATCCAGCGCCTACTGATGATGATAAAAGAGGATGTGTTACAGACCACGATGGGAACTTGATTTGCTGCGGGTTCAATGCCTATGGCGATGGGTCTCTGGATCGGAACGGAAATCATATCCCAAGTGGAAACCCGATGGATCTTGAGGGACATGGAACTTATGTTGCTGGCATCATCGGGGCCACGGGCAATAGTGGCGTAGGCATTGCGGGTGTTGCATGGAAAGTGCAACTGATGGCATGTCGGCATAGCGATGAGAATGGAAATATTGCAGTGAGTGATTCGATTTCCTGTATTGATTATGCGATAGAGCACAAAGCACGAATCATTAATTGCAGTTGGGGAACCGGAGATGTTTATTCTCAAGACCTCTACAAGGCGATGCAGCGGGCACAGCAGGCTGGAGTTATTGTTGTTGCAGCAGCAGGGAATGAGGGAAAAAATTTAGATGAAATTCCTGATTATCCATCTTCGTTTGTCCATGATTTTAAAATTCCTAATGCTGCGAGTAAAGAGCCGCAAGAGAAATTGATGAAGGGGCTAGACAACATTATTGTTGTCACTGCGAGCACCATGGCAAATGAAATTGTTCCAGCGCTTAGTCCAGAAACTTCGATTGCTAATTTTTCCTCACCATATGGCGTTGATTATGGACCTAACACAGTTCATCTCGCTGCGCCCGGTTGGAATATTTATGGGCCGTATGTTCATGAGCCAGGCCAGCAAGTTAATGAATTTAGCGATGCCGGCTACGCCAATGGTGGAGGTACTTCTGCCGCGGCGCCGTTTGTGACTGGGACGCTGGCGCTCTTAGCAGAACTTTATCGCATGGATTCGTACCAAGCATTGATTGGGCGTCTTTTGACTTCTGTCGATAAGAATCCTGCTTATGAAGGCAACGTCATCACTGGAGGCAAATTGAATATCTACAAAGCGCTGACTCAAGTTTATACACCGCTTTCTCCTTCTGTGAAAGAGCAATAAACCTCGATAGCCACTTGCGCTGGAGGCTCAAATTTTTTAAAATCAGAAAATGTTATCGAGTGAGGCATCTCATTGTTGGAAATGGCGGCTTTTTTTTATAGGAGTGACCTTGCTTGTAGCAGGATTTATTTTTTTTAAAAATAAGAAACCTGCAGCTGTGGCAGAACCTCGATTTCAAATAAGGGCAGCGGTGATCTCTCAAAACGAGAAGCCATTTTATCAAGAGGAAACGATCGATTCGAAAGAAACCTATCGCATGGCGCATGTCGCCTCGATGACCGAACTGCCGGATGGAACCTTGGTGACAACGTGGTATGCAGGCAGCGGCGAGCTCCAGCCCGACGTCAAAATTTATGGGTCTATCCAGCGAAGAAAAGAGGTCAGTCCCATAATTCATGATGAAGGTAGTGAATTAGTTGGTACTAACCCCTTTTCATGGTCGGCACCCTTCGTGGTGATGACGAGGGAGGAGGCGGCCAAGGAGTTGGGGTGTTATGTGAAGGGGCTTGGGAATGCATTGGTTTTTTCTGGGGAGGATGGGGTGTTGCATTTGCTTTACGTGACGGTTTCTGTTGGGAAGTGGTCCGGAAGTCAGCTCAATCTCGCATCGTCGCGCGATCAAGGAAAGACCTGGTTAAAAAGCCGGCGGCTTTTGCTGAGTCCATTTTTTAATTTGAGTGAGCTGGTAAAAAATGCCCCGACGCTGCTCGTTGGTGGCGGTTGGATGGTTCCAGTCTATCAAGAATTTCTTGGAAAATTTCCGGAGTTGCTTTGGTTGTGGCCTGATGGAAAAGATTCTTTTACTGTTACTAAAAGCCGCATCGCTGGCGGATGCTCTTTTTTTCAGCCTTCGGTGACGGCTCTTGATGAAAAGCGAGCGGTGGCTTTTTGCCGTGATTATCAAGCATCAGGAAAAATTTGGCGCAGCGAGACTGACGATGCTGGGAAATCGTGGTCGACTCCGCAACCCATCGATTTGCCGAATCACGATTCGGGAATCGCTTCTATCAGGCTTGCCAATGGAGATTTACTTCTCGCATTCAACGATACAACGACTTCTGCACGTAACAATCTTCGCTTAGCTATTTCTCATGACGCTGGAAAAACCTGGCATCGCATCGCAACGATTGCCGACGATCCTCATGGCGATTTTTCTTATCCTTATTTTTTTATGACACGCGATGGAAATATTCATCTGCTCTACAGTTGGCAACGAAAACACATTCATCACGTGATGTGGAATCAAGCTTGGATCGATGCTGCCGCAGCAGAAGCCATAAAAAAAGATCGACCCTCTTCCTTTTCGCTGGTATCGCAATAGCGGTTCCTATCGGCTTTTATTGTTGTGTTTTTTCTTTCTTCTTTTTTCCTTTTAGCAACGCTTATTTCCAGCAATCAAACTGTTGGGACAACCAATGCCATTCCTCCACAAGAAAATGTGAAGAGGTTTGCTCAATTAGAAAATGTGCCGCTTCTCTCAGCGATTGCGAACAATCAATCCTTAGCGGCTGGCTCGCTCTCTCCGTATGCAGCACTCGCAAGGATTCCTCATACAGTGATGGAATACCAATATGCTTCGGGCAGTTGGTTGGGAAGTCGTGATTTTTTAAAAGATCATGGCATCGAACCCTCGATTACGTACACATCCGATAGCGCCGGTAATCCTGTTGGCGGAAAATATCCCGGCGGTTTTACTTATTGTGATAATATTGCCTTTAACATTCTCGTGAATGCCGAAAAGTTAGTCGGATTGCAAGGCGGCTATTTCATGATCAGTGCTCTCCAGCGTGATGGAGTGAGCCTTTCTCAATAAAATATTAAAAACCTCTTTACTGTGCAGCAGGTTTTTGGAGGCTCTGAAACATTTCGATTTTATGAAATGTATTGGGAACAGAAGAGTCGGGATGAACGTTGGAATTTTAAAGCAGGCCGTTTTGTGGCTGCGGATGATTTTGACAATTCGCCTCTTTAATGGCTCTACATGAGTAGGGGCATTGATGGGCGTCCGCAATCGCTTGCTGTAGATGGGCGATTTTCAGCGCCTCCGAATGCTGTCTGGGCCAGTCGCCTTAAAATTAAGCTTCCTGAGTCAACGATGCTACGTACGGGCGTTTATCAAGTAACAGCCAACTCAGTGAATGGATTAAATTGGAATTTTACTCCCAATGATGGGGTCATGCTCCTCGCGCAATACGAATGGGATCCTGAATTTTTTAAGCCAGCTCCACTTTCTGAAGAGGAAAAAATTGCTGAAGAGGAGCGAGAAAAAAATCGTTCGGCGCGGCAGGTGCCTGGACAGGCTGTTCCCAAGGGGTTTATTGGACACTATTGGATGGGAGGGTGCTATTCAACGTATGAATATCCGCAATTTAATAGTAAGGACCTTTCAACCGCGAAGTGCAACAGCGATTAAAAAATAGAAAGGCTACATGATGTTGGTAATCTCAAAGGTGCGAACCGGAGGAGATTATCATGGCCAGTGGCTATCATCATGTAACCAGAGATCAACGATGTCAGATTTACGCATGGAAGGCAAGTGGATGGTCGATGAGGAAAATGGCCAAGCAACGTGGCTGTTGTCCATCAACAATCAGTCGAGAAATAAAGCGCAATAGAGGCAATAGAGGCTATCGGATAAATCAAGCTGATAGAAAAGCAAGAGAGAGGCGATTAAGAGTGAGCCAAAATCGCTGCAGGATGAAAGCTGATTTAGTGGCAGAAATTAAAGAAATGATGCTGGCAAAGTGGAGTCGGCAACAGATTGTTGATCGTCTCAAGATAAAAGGAGTCTTCATTAGTCATGAAACGATTTACAAGATGGTATGGGCTGATAAAAGAGCAGGAGGAATTCTTTACAAACATCTTCGACATCATGGCAAGGGCTACAACAAGAGATCATCTGGAAAGGCAGGTAGAGGCTGCATTTCAGGACGAGTGGATATTTCAGAGCGTCCACAAATTGTTGAAAGCAAGTCGCGCATTGGAGACTGGGAAGGAGATACCATCATTGGAGCGAAACATCAAGGAGCGATAGTTTCCTATGTTGATCGAAATTCAAAATTCACATTGCTCAAAAAAATAGAACGCAAAGAAGCTGGATGGGTCGTAGCAGCGACGATAGAAAAAATGAAAGACCTACCTCACAAGGTTGAGACAATTACTTTTGACAACGGCAAAGAGTTTGCAAGGCACAAAGAAATCAGCATTGTTCTAAATGCCTGTTGCTACTTTGCCAAGCCGTATCATTCTTGGGAACGAGGACTCAACGAGCATACCAATGGACTTGTGCGCCAGTTTATACCGAAGTCTATGAGCATTCGTGAAATTCCCGATGAGTTTATCGAGCAGGTCCAACACAGTTTGAATCATCGACCAAGAAAAATTCTTGGAGGCAAGACACCATACGAAGTCTTTTTTGGAAAAAAAATGTATCAACACCCTCCATGTGCCTTGAAGGCCTGCACTGGTAGGAGTAATGGGCGCACCCTAAGGATGAAGGGATTGACTCCAGGTTCTTGGCGCCTTCGTCGCTACGCTCCTCGGCACCTCCAACCTTGCGTCAATGCCTTCATCCTTGCCTTCGCAACGTGCCACTCCATTCTTGCTTGCCTGCCACCTTTCAAGCTCCTACCCTCAACTCCAACGTAACAAAATTAACACACCTTTGTGCATTCCATACTTCTAGCCTCGTAGAGCAGAGTGTTGCACTTCACTTTTGAATCGGCGTAAAACAAAAGTTCCAGGTGCATATGCTTTTTATTGGCATGGAGATCAAACCCTCTATCGGCCTAATCGTGACGGTAACGAAGGGCTTGTCGGGTGGTCGGTGTTGACGTTGGCCCCGCAGGATAATATCGCGCTCATTCCACTTTAAATCAATGGAGGTCTTGTCTATACGGGGTTAATTCCAGGAAGACGAAATGACTTTACCATTGTCGGATGTGCCTATGGAGACTTGGGGCCAAGCCAGGCGAAGGTGCCTTATCCAGGTGGAGCGATTAGCCCCACCTACGAATTGCTTTGGGAGGCTGGCTATCGAATCAACATGACGAAATATAGCTACATCCAACCAGACGCAATGTGGATTATCAATCCTGCTGGGATTGGGAAGATTCCGAATTCGCTGGTACTAGGTTTTCAAATAGGGGTGATATTCTAGAAAAAAGAATTCACCACAAAGAACACAAAGCCGCTTGCGCGGCAGACAAAGAGCACAAAATAAAATTTTTATAAAAAATTTTATGACTGCAGGATTGCAAATGTAGACGATTTGAAAAATAGGATGCTTGCTTTTAACACTTAGAATTTTTTTATAAAAACATACGTGCGGCGTGGCAGCCGCCGGATCGACTGCCGAAGGCAGCCCCGCAGGGGCGAGCCTCGCGGGAGCGAGCGAGTTGCATTCTTTTGTGTTCTTTGTGTAATCTATGTGTTCTTTGTGGTTAATTCTTTTAGCCTGTAACCTGCAACCTGTAACCTACTTTCATGAGTGTTTCATTTTTTGCGTTAGCAATTATTTTTCTCGCTCAAAAAATTTTTCATCGGAAAATTTTTTCTACCCGCGATTGGGCGGCTGCTTGGATTTTTGGAGCGGTTGCGAGTTTGGTGTTGTATCCCTCTGCGCTGGGATTAACTCACATCGACACCTACACCTGGGGATGGACTTCTCAGAAGGGTGTGGCGTTTGTAATGCTTTTGATCACTATTGCTCTCGCCACCATTTTTCTTTTGTGGAGAAAAAATAAATTTGGCGTACTGCTTCTACTCGCGCTCCTCGCCTTTGCAGTGCACGCGAAGGCTTCTACGAATTTTTGGGATTACTTGATCGATCCGATTTATGGAGTGATGGCTTTTGTCATGATCGTGCGCATGCTGTTTCAAAAACCATGTTCAACTTCTTGATCGATGTGAATTCCAACACACCTTGCTTCAACGGGAAGGTTGCTGAGAGAGGTGAGTTCTGAATAATCCCAATGAGGATTGACTTTCAAAGCATAAACAAAATGAATGTCGAGTGTGCGTGAGATGTTTCCTTCATCCTCCTTTAGTGCGATGGTGAGTGGCAAATGGTAATCAGCCTTTAAAATAAAAAGTGGGTCTTCGCTGGAGGCATGCAATTTTTTTTCTAAGAAAAAAGTTGAAGTTGCTTTTGCATCAGAAAGATGACGAAGGGCATCTCCCAAGAGTGGCTCCTGGAGTAGCTGTGGAGCCAGGCTGGCGGCGGGATCTTGAACCAACAAGGCGACGGATTTAGCGACCTTATTGTTTTCAGTAAAATCAATCAGTCGCTGCCGAGCTTCTTCATCTGAGCTGTTAGCAAGCAACGCAGGAAATACTCTTTCAGTGTTGATGCGAATTTTTTTTGCGGCAGCAGTTAAAGCCGTATCATCTGCGCTGCTATTGAAGGATGTCGTCAATGCACTTTTGAGTTGATCGGTCGTGGTGCGCTGGAGTTCTCTGCCGCCTAAAAAAGAGAGCTGTTCAGGAAGTGCTATTTTTTCAGACTCATTATCCAATAACGGAAGATCGAACGTTTTTCCCTGGGGGGTAATGACGTTGCGTTCTAGGAAGGGGGCGGTTGCAGGTTCGTCGACCACAGGACTTGCGACTTCTTGAACCCTGCGACGTAAGGATTGCAATCGCTGTTCAGCTGCGGCTTTTTCTAGCGAAATCAAAGAGCCAAAATTGGGATGGACTGCTAAGTAATTTAGTCTCGAAGCCCAATTTTCTTTTGCAGCAACATAACTGCTCTCAGCTGCTTGATAGGTTATTACGTTTTCTTGTTGCTCTCGTGTTAAGCTCTCCCATGCGCTGAGACTGATGGTATCAGGTGGCGGAGGCCGTACGCCTTCAAGAGGAGTCAACTGATGCAAGAGCTGCCCTCCTGTGCAGGTGATGATAATGGGAGAGTTGTCTAATGAAAGTGGAGCATTAGAATTAAACAAAGGATTTCTCTGAAAGGTGTAAATTAAAACATCTGCGGTATGAAGGGTGAATTCTTGTTGAGTTATTGAATGAATCCTTTCCGTTTCAATGGAGTTAAAAAGTGTTAATTGAAATTCATCAGCAACATCAGGTGATTTTTCTAAAGAGTAGAAAATTTGTTCTTTGGGCTTAGTTCCAACACGAATTTTAGAAACATCTTGTAACTGCCGAACGCTTTGCAGTCCCTCTGTGAAAAAAGGAGCAAGGTCATTATCCGCATCACGAGAGACTCCATATTTCATCGATTCTAGATCAAAGTTTCCGGCTTGATACATCAACGATCCAATAGCAAGTTGAAAAGCTCGGTCGCCGGTGAATTCTTTAAATTGGCTAATCCCTTTAGCTTGAAGTTCCCGAGTTATATTTTCTCTAACAGTTGATTCGTTCGTTTCTTCTTCCTCGACTATTTTTGCTGCTGAGGCTTTTGAGGCTCCTCCCGCTGTTGATAATGAAGGTTGTAATCGAAGTTGTGATTCGAGTTCTTGATGATCAAAAAGAAGTTTTTCGTGAGCAGGTTGAATTCGACTATTTTCAGATGGAGCTGTTTTAAGGATGAAGGTCGCTCTAGGAAGATCACGTGACATTTCAGCAAACATGGTTCTTTCCTTTTCTGAGTTTGGTTCCGTTTGAAGTAGTTCGAGGAAGTGATTTTGATGAACCGCCTTTAGTTGATCTCGAGTTTCTTGTCCTAAGGTAAAAACTCCTTGCTCGGGATAATTCTCCTCTCCCAAGGAAACAGTTTTCTCCGAATAATCGGCCTGATTGCAAAGATCGTTAGGGTCGTGATAGCCTAATTGAGTAACAGCAGCGTGAAGTTGATTATAATTAGCAGCGAGTTGATCCGCTGCTGCGGCTACTGCTTGTTGAGAGCGAGAAATTTTTGGAGAAAAAAAACAAGCGCTCAGTGGATGACTTTGTAATGGGTTGGTCAGCCGCTTGATCAAGGTTTTTTCTTTGTTGAGCGCTGTGCTGACTGCTCTTAGATGGCTCGTCTGACTTGTTTCAAACTCCTTGCGCGCTTCGTTGTAATCAGTGATGGCATTGTCCCGAGCGTCTTCTCGCAATTTGTAATCAGAAATTGGAGTTTCTTGAATAACAGAAGATTCTTTTGAAACGGGTGTTCTAGGAGAATCTTTTAATTCAGCGTTCTCATTATTTCGGCCGATCAAATCTAACGAAGAAGATGATGAGAAAGCAACATTTTCCATGGTTCTATTCCGGTGAGATGTTTCTGTTTCAGCAATTCCTGGCAATGTAGACTCACGTCTTAAATTCGATGAATTATCAGCAGATGAGCTGTTGTCAGAAAGAGGGTCATATTGGTTTCTATTTTGTTCTATGGTTTCTTTTGGGGTAGCCGCTGGATTAGGTTGCTCCTCCCACATCGGCCCTGCAACAAGCAGAGAGGGCGTCAACAAAATGAGCAGAACATAGGAAAAAAGGAATTTCATTTTTGGAGGGAGGGAGGAAAAATTAACTGCAAAGAACACAAAAAAGAGTTTTTTTTGAATCCTTTGTTTCTAGGGACTATTATCAATTAATCATTCTCTGTTTTAGCACAGAAAAAAACAATGGTGGATTTTCAAAGTGAGCGTCGCTACATCCCAAACTGTCATTCCCGCGAACGCGGAGAGAAAGACGACAGGGTTCCCGCGTTCGCGGGAATGACAGTTAGTGTGCAAGCGCTGCTGGGGTAACAATAGTAACATTATTCTTTTATTGATGAGGTTTTGATAGTGTTTAATTGATGGCACGCCCTAGCCCTCATCATCCTCGAATCCCGGCTGTGAATCAGTCTCATCATCAGGTAATCCACGGAGCCTTCTTTCAGAATCAGTCACCTCTTGCTGAGCCTTCGCAACATCTTGCTGAGCTTTTCTCAATGCTTGTAACTTTGCCTCTGCAGCATTTCGATCTTGACTCATGATAGAACCGGGACGAGTAGCAGCTCTGCTTGCAAGAAATTGGATTCTGTTTTGATATTCAGTCTCAATTTGGTGAGGCTTTCCCAACGCCTCTAGTTTCCTTTTGCAAACGGCTAGATTATATTCAGCTTGTGCATGAGCTATTAGGTCAGGAGGAGTTTCATTATTCTCTTGAGCGAGAGCGAGATTGTATTTTGCTTGCTGAAGATTTAATTCTGCTTCTGTTCTCTTATCATCAAAGGTTCGCACTATTCCTCCATCAAGACAGCGTAAGGTAACAGGGAGATTGTCTTGAGAAATTGGGCGAGCTTCATCAAAAGAATCATTTGCTGAAAATTCAAAAGTTAAAAAACTAGCTACGACATGATCAATGTTAAGAGTGTGCAGTTTGTTATTACGTGTAACTTTTATTGTTAATTTAAAAGTTGTTTTTCCATCAATAATATTTTTTTCGAGATGATAAGAGGGATGTTCTGTTTTTGGGTTTTTTTCAGCATTCATTAACTGCATTTGGAGAGGACCTGTCGGATTTAATTTCCAAGAATTTTCACTAGTTCCATTTTCTTCTCCAGATAAATCAAACTGTAAGATTTCAAGGATAGAAGCCCCTTTTTGATACATCAAGTTAGTGATGGCTAATTGCAGAGATTTATTTTCTCCAATAAACTCAAGAATGGTATCTAGTCTTTTTTGTGAGATCTCATGTCTAGGGTCGGCAACAACAGGAAAAGATGTCGTCTTCCCTTCTTCATCAGAGAGTTCAAAGGTGTTTCTTGTTAGATCTCGTTGTAACTCTGTAAAAGGATTAGCTGGTGTATTAGCCAGCCTGTTTACAAGATCAGCTTGTTCCCCAATTTCTATCTCTTGACAACGTGTTGCTCCAAATAACACAGAATTAATAAGAGAGATGATTTCTTGTTTGCCAGCCTGCCACTGCTCTGGATCACCAAAAATAGCAATTTTAGTTTGAGAGGGTGTTACTTGATCATGAGGTGAAAGAAGCCTTGTTAGTGGAGCCTCTGCCTTTGCTTTTTCTAAAGTTGCTAAGGCAGCTTCAACCTCTTGAACAGACTTTTTAATTTTTGGAGTAAAAAACTTAGAAACAGTCTGTGATATAAAAGATGTTAGAAATCGTAAGTTGCGATTTTGCTGAGTAACATTAGCAATTTCAGCGAGGTTAGCAATGAGCGTGCTATTGGATTGAAGTTTGCCTTGAGCTTTAGCAAGTCTGGCCGCAGCTTGTTTTATAGCTGATGTAGATTCACGAGATTTAGGCTCCGTGGATGTGATTACATGGCCAGCGCTGTCTGTGCCGGGAGCGGGCGACTTTTGTTCATCACGATCTGAAAAATATTCAGCGATACAATCCGTACTCGGATCGAAGGAGGTAGAAGCAGCGTCCATGCTTGTATTTGGATCTAAATTGGAACGAAGGTCAAGAGCAGAGGGAGAACGTTCGCCTATGCTGGTATTAGCACTGGGATCGCGATCCTGACCTGGCGAGTCATCACTAGCGGGGAGTGCATCGGACTGACGTCTCAAGGCAGCTGTTTTTTCTTTGGGAGATTCCCTGCTTCCATCTTTTGAGTTAGCTCTGTCCGATAAGCAAAATGCTTTTTTAGGCTCTGGTTTCGGCCCTGCAACAAGCGAAGAGGTAGTCCATGCAAGTGTTAGTGTGGAATAAAAAAGAAATTTCATTTTAGGGGGAAAGGAAAGCAATCAAAAATAAGTACCTTTTTAATTTCTTTCAATTAACAAATCTTGATGGAAAAGATATTTTGAAATGTTCCCCATCAAGATCGCTTGCGTTTCTTGTGCATTGAAGCGATCGATGAGATTGAGCCGGCGGCCCAGTAACCGTGCGCTTTGGAGGTTGTCGCCTGTTTGATTCGACAGAGGAAGGCTGACGATGAAGCGAGGAACTTTTTTTTGCATCTCCTCAATCGTGATGCTTGGCTTGTAATCGTAAGGGATCAGCGCCGAACTTTCCGGGAGCAAGAAGCGGTACGATTCTTCGCGAGCGTTGAAGTTAATCGGAACCCAGATGCGCTTTCCAGCAACCGTCTCGCGTGCTGCTGGATCAAATTGTCCAAGCGGTCCATCAAACGGCCAGAGAAAAGGAGCATAGCACAAATAAAGCAACAAGATGCAGGGACAGACGAGGCTGCGTGTAGGAGCGGTCTTCAGAAGGCCGTAGAGAGCAGTTCCCATCGTGACGCCTAAGAGGAGCCAATAAGTGATCGGGTAGTGATAAAAATGCCAAATTGGTGTGGAGAGGTGGTGTTCTAGCAAAAGAGCTAATCCGGCGAG
>Ga0194129_10007152_pt1 | contig 13397 bp, 16 predicted proteins | sample TA2KigCa35mmetaG_FD_150862 | JGI IMG/M metagenome (GOLD analysis project Ga0194129, IMG submission 150862) | Freshwater microbial communities from Lake Tanganyika, Tanzania - TA2015038 Kigoma Deep Cast 35m | ecosystem: Environmental > Aquatic > Freshwater > Lake | place: Tanzania: Lake... | reverse complement strand
GTTGTAAATGGCAATATCTACATCAAGAGATCAATTCAAAGAACGTTGCTTGCGACGTCTGGGAAAGCCAGCAATTGAAATAAATGTCACTGAAGAGCAAGTCGACGATTGTGTTGATGATGCTATTAGTTACTGGAATGATTATCATTTTGACGGTTCTGAGAAACAATATTACAAACATCAAGTAACGTCTGAAGATAAAACCAATCGGTATATCACACTGCCCGACAATATCATCGGAGCTATTAACATTTTTCCTATTTCAAGCTCATTTGGTGCTGGGGATTTGTTCAATATTCGTTACCAAATTGCTTTAAATGACCTTTATACTCTAACCTCAGTGTCATTGGTGCCATATTACATGGCATTTCAACATATTCGTTTAATCGAAGAGATTCTTGTTGGTCAACAGCCAATTCGATACAATCGTCACAGAAACACAATTCACATCGATGCTGACTGGGATCGTATCAACGTTGGAGAATACGTGATAATTGAAGCATATCAGACAATCAATCCAGACGTTTACATTGACATTTGGAAAGATCGTTGGTTATTGCAATATTGTACTGCTTTAATAAAACGGCAGTGGGGCAATAACCTAAAGAAATACAGTGGAATGGTGTTGCCTGGCGGTATTCAATTCAACGGTCAACAAACGTACGATGAAGCAATTGAAGAAATCAGAATGTTAGAACAAGAAATGATTACAAACTATTCAATTCCAGTTTCAGATTTTGTAGGATAACAACAATGAAAACACTACTTCAGTATATCGACGAAAGATGTTGGAAAGGTTATAAACCAGTAAAAGGTAAAAAACCTTATTCGAAAGGATCATGTGAGCCAGTTGAAGAAGCAATTGATAAAAGTAAAATGAAATGTAACCAACCAAGAGCACAAGATAATGGTGATAAGTCTCACGTGGTTAAAGCTTGTTATGATGGCAAAGAAAAAATTATTCGTTTTGGTCAAAAAGGAGTAAAAGGGTCACCAAAGAAAAAAGGTGAGTCTGAGGCTTATGCAAATCGGCGTAAAAGATTTAAAGCAAGACATTCTAAAAATATTAAAAAAGGTCCTAGTTCTGCAGCTTATTGGGCGAATAAAGTAAAATGGTAACAAGTCCATTCTTCAACAATTTTAATAATTCAATGGAATCAGAACTGTTCGATAGTTTGGTCGTTGAGTCTATTAAAATTTACGGTCAGGACATGTATTACATCATACGAACTGAAAATAATTACGATGGAATTTATGGAGAGGATGATGTTTCATCGTATGATAATGCTTTACTAATTGAAATGTACATCAAGTCAGTTGAAGGGTTTGGGGGTCAAGGCTCGTTTATGTCAAAATTTGGTCTTGAAATTAGAGACCAAGTAACATTTTCTGTTGCCAAAAGAACTTTTGAAAATGAAATAACAAATCAGTTTGCTCATCTAATTAGACCGAGAGAAGGCGATTTAATATACTTTCCATTAAACCAAAAGTGTTTTGAAATCAAGTACGTTGACAAATTTCAAATGTTTTATCCACTGGGTTCTTTGCATTTATATGACGTTCAATGTGAGCTGTTTGAATACTCAAACGAAAAGTTTAACACTGGGATTGATGAGATAGACAAACTACAGAAGAATTTCTCGTTCAACACGTACGATTATGGAATAAAGACAGAAGATGGGTTTGTGTTAAAAACTGAAAATGGTATTCCATTAATAACAGAACAATATGAAGAGACGTTTGCTGAGTTTGATCCGTTGGCTGACAACGTTCGAATTGAACAAGAATCCGCTAGAGACACTGCAGATTCTCTGTTGTCGTGGAATGAATCGAATCCTTTTGCTGAAAATAAATATTAATAAAAAGAAAGAGTTTCATGTTTGGACATCAGATGTTCTATTTTTCTACCATAAGAAAAATGGTCGTGTATATGGGAACTATATTAAACGACATTAACATTACGAGAGCTGATAGTTCTGGTAACACAACACATTTGATGCGAGTGCCTTTACAATACGGTCCAAAAGATAAAGAATTGGCAAGAGTTAAGGCTGACCCAGAGATTCAACGAGAAACTGCGATTACATTGCCCCGAATGTCTTTTGAAATGAAATCTGTGCAGTATGATCCATCTCGAAAGTTGAACACTCTAGGACGAATTGTTAGAAAAGACAACGACGACGCGAATAAATTCCGTCGAATGTATAACCCAGTTCCTTTTAACTTTCAGTTCGTTGTCAGCGTCTATGTAAAAAACGTGGAAGATGGAACAAAGATAGTTGAACAAATAATTCCATTCTTCACTCCAGAATTTACATCTACTGTAAATGTTATTCCAGAAATGGACATCTCAATTGATATACCAATTGTTCTAAACGACGTTACGATGGAAGATACTTATGAAGGATCGTTTGACGACAATAGATTGGTGATCTGGACATTGACGTTCACTGTTAAGGGGATGTTGTTTGCTCCAATTGTATCTAAACCAATTATTAAATTCTCAAATACTGATTTTTACATTGGTAATACAGAAACTAGCAACACTTATGTGTCAGCAATTCAAGTAAAGCCGGGAATGGATAGTAATGGTAATCCAACAACAAACAATGATATAACTGTTAATACCAATATAATTGAAGTTGATGATACCTGGGGTTATATTACATTAACAGATTCTATCTATTTCTCGAATACATAACAAGAGGATTTCATGAAAACCTTAAGACAATTTATCAACGAAACGTTTGCCAATGAAATAGGAGCGGCTTCAAAACTTCCGAAGAATACAAACATCGATGAGCCATATATCAAATACCGGCTTAACAATGCTAAAAAATTTAATTCTAATTCACCAGATCATATAATTTACCACATAAAAGAAGCCAATGGTAAAAATCAATACCATTGGGTTAATAGAAAGACAGGAAATGTAGATTTTCGTATGGAAACAACAAGTACCCCCGGCAAATTACCAAATGAAGAGTTTCACAGTAACATTCTAATTCAATCAAGAGAAAATGGCCCACCAATGGGTATCACTGCGTTTCATGATCTATGGAGTGGTAGGCTCGGGCATTATGGAATCACTGTGCATGACAATCAATCAGAAGGAGCTGTTAGACTACACAATAATCTTCGCGAAAAATTTGGTAACAAAGTATTGTATCACACATATAACCCAAAAACAGGAAAAGCAGAACACCTAACTCGTGGAGTTGCCGCCAGTCCCGCCACACCTGGTCCCTTATTTAAGGCTATAAAAGACACGCAAATTGTGGCAATGATGGCACCTAAAAACAGACCGCCTTTAGCAAAACCAAAAATGACAGTCCAATGAATGACGATAAAATTGCCGATGCATTAGATTTAACTCCTTTAATTCCTCAAAAAAAGGAATTGAAAATGATAACGTCAGATGACGATTATCAAATGGCCAAAGGCAATATGCAAAATGTACTTGAGGTTGGAACTAATGCATTGTCCGAACTCGCGTCAATGGCAAATTTGTCGCAAGATCCTAGAGTATATCGAGTATTAACGGAACTAATTTCAGCAATGACGACCGCAAACAAAGAAATGATGGAAATCAAAATGAAACAAGTTGACATTGAGCAAAAACAGCAAAAAGAACAATCTCCTCAGACTGTCAACCAAAACTTGTTTGTTGGGTCGACTGCAGATTTAGTTAAGCTACTAGAAAGAAGTAAAACTGAAAACGTTTAAGCAATTTCTAACTGAAATGCAATCGTCTTCTGGCATAATAATGGATTTACATAAAGGCTTGTTAATTCATCATGGAGCAATACAAACAGGGTAATATGAATAAGACAATAACTGGATATCGTGGATCAACTACATTAAAAAAAGCAAATACTCCAATTGAATGGACGCCTGAGCTAATTGAAGAGTTGGTCAAATGCTCCAAAGATCCTTTGTACTTTGCTGAAAAACACATGAAGATCGTTAGTAAAGACCATGGATTAATAACGATTCCTTTGTATGACTATCAAAAAGAAATCATAACATCTGTATTGAATGAAAAATACACAGTTGCAGAATGCTCACGACAAGCCGGCAAGACAACTAGTATCACCGTATTCGTCCTTTGGTATATCCTTTTCAATGAACACAAGACAGTGGCAATTCTTGCAAATAAAGCTGAAACGGCAAGGGAAATTTTGTCCAGAATTCAGTTGGCATACGAGCATCTTCCTAAATGGTTACAACAAGGAGTAATTGAATGGAATAAAGGGTCGTTTGAACTAGAAAATGGTTCGAAAGTTCTCGCTGCTGCAACATCTTCAAATAACATTCGTGGTTTTGCAGTTAATTTGCTAGTCATCGACGAGGCTGCTTTCGTCGAAGGCTGGAATGAGTTCTTTACCTCTGTGTTTCCAACAATTTCTGCAGGCAACACTTCAAAAATTGTTTTAATTTCAACCGTTAATGGTCTCAACCATTTTTATAAGATTACCTCATTAGCTCGACAAGGCAAAAATAAATATAAATTGATATCTGTTCCATGGCAACGAGTGCCTGGTAGAGATGAAAAATGGAAGCAAGACACTCTTGCTGGGATGAACTTTGATCATGATAAGTTTGCCCAAGAATTTTGCGTTTCCGGAGACACTGAAATTACAGTTAAAGACAAAATAACCGGAGAAATAAAAACAATCAAAATAGAGGACGTATATAATGATTGTGGTATATAAATTGACTAGAAGTGATGGAAAACAGTATATTGGAAAAGCATCAAACTTCAAGAATAGATTATGTCATCATACAAAAAGTAAAAGATTTGAAGGACATTCTATAGTAGAACACGAAATATTAGAGTGTTGTGAAACACACAAACAAGCTCTAACGTACGAAAAAAAATATATTGAGCAATATGATACTTTTCATAATGGGTTGAATAAAACAAAAGATGGCTCTGGAAATCATACTTCGCCAAATTTTACTACTGAAGGATTTCAATTCACTAAAGAATCAAAGAAAAAAATGAGCGACAGCGCAAAGAGAAGAAATCAAATAAAACATGCGCAATCCTGGCACAATAATCTTTCACAAGAAGAAAAAGCAAACTTATATAAAATGCATTCGTTGAAGACGAAAGGTAAGCCAAAGCCAACAACGATAAAAACAGAAATAGTATTAGACATTTTAACTTGTTATAAAGATAAAATTGAATTGCCAAACATTGGTCAAAAAAGGCAAAATGGAAGATTTATGACTTATCGACAAGCATTCAGTCTGTTTTTTTCAAATAAATATCACATATCGCCAAGAACAGTAATCAATATAATAGAAAATAGAGTGTATTCATGGAAACCTCTTTACGAAGAAATAATAGGTACCAAATCTTAACTCCTTCCGGGTGGTCAGACTTCAGTGGCATTAGTAAAAGCGTTAGATCTGACATTGTTAAAATTGTTCTTGACGATGGAATAACACTCAAAGGGACGTCCAACCACAGAATATTAAACAGTAACAATGAATTTATAGAGCTAAGCGAGGTCCGTGTTGGAATGGTTTTGAAAACCAAGCTTGCTAATAAAATAATAATTGAAGTTTCTATAGCGGACGAGTGTACAGAAGTATATGATGCGTACAATGTGGTTAACGGTCACCAATACTTTTCAAATAAAATTATATCACACAACTGCAACCAGTACCTTGGCTCATCTGGTACACTAATTGCTGGTTGGAAGCTTCAACAACTTGTCGCTCAACAACCAGTGTTTGAAACGCTGAACGTTAAGCAATATAATAAACCAGAGAAAAATAGAACGTATGTTGGAATAGTAGACGTTTCAAGAGGAAAAGGGTTGGATTATTCAACATTACAAGTGATAGATGTTACAGAGATGCCATATAAACAATCACTTACATATCGTGACAACATGATTACTCCTGCTGATTTTGCGGAATTGATTCATAGAATTGGTATTCAATACAATAATTGCGCAATCTTAATTGAAGTCAACGACATTGGTCAACAGGTTGCTGAAACATTATATTTTGATTTTGAATACTCGAATATGATGTTTAGTGAGTCTGCCGGAAAATCTGGCAAACGAATTACACAAAGTTACAAATCAAATAGTGCAACCGATAAAGGAATTAGAACGACCAAGTCTGTTAAATCAATCGGCTGTTCAATGTTGAAACTACTAATTGAGCAAGATCAGTTAATTATTAATGATTATGACACAATTCAAGAATTATCAACATTCTCCAAAAAAAACCAAAGCTATCAAGCTGAGCCCGGTTGCCACGATGATTTGGTAATGTGTTTGGTATTGTTTGGATATTTGTCTGAGCAACCATTTTTCAAACAACTAACCGACATCAACACGTTATTAACTCTGAAAGAATTTAATCACGATCAATTAGAAAACGAATTGTTGCCATTTGGGTTTATTAATGATGGGATTGAAGACACTCAGTTTACCGACTTTGATAGAGATCGGTGGATGATTGTTGATCAAAATTACATTTTTAATAAATAGTTTTGAATTAAAATAATAACAATCCTAACAAAGGGAGATTACAATGGCAACTTCATTAATTTCACCCGGCGTAGAAGTAAGAGAAATTGATCTTACTACGATTGTTCCATCAGTAACGACTACTGAAGGTGCAATTGCCGGGGTATTTTGCTGGGGACCAATCGAACAACGTGTTCTAATTGATTCAGAAACCCAGTTAGTTAATCGTTTTGGTAAGCCAACAAATCTAAACGCAGAAACGTTCTTTACCGCTGCTTCTTTCTTGGCGTATGGCAATCGTCTGTATGTGTCTCGTGCTGCTAACACTGCTGGTAAAACTCCGTCTATTTCGGCAAACGTTCAAGCATCAAATTCAACAGTAACTCTTGCTACTGGCAATACTTCTGGATTAGAAGCTGGAATGATCGTGATTTCTTCTTCAGACTCCGGTCTTGCTATTGGAGCAACAATTCAATCAATTTCAAATAGCACAGCGTTCGTTTTAACAACTGCATCAGATGCTATTGCGAACACAACGACAGATGATATTCAATTTGTAACGAATACTGCATTTTCTGCTGTCGCAAACACAGGTGAAGTTGCTAACCTTGAATATCAAATTGTTAAAAACGAAACAGACTTCACAACAAAGTATGGTACGTTTGATAGCGACGTTAAATTTGTCGCTCGTTTCCCTGGCGAACTTGGAAACTCATTAAAAATTTCAGTATGTGGCAATTCAGCTGGGTATAACTCAACTGTTAACCTTGCGACGTCTAACGCCACTTCAAATCTTGTGTTCACTTCGGGATCTAATTCTGCAACATTTACAGTCAATGGAACTGTTGCTGAAGCAACAGCGTTGATTGGCAATTTCCAAGTAACAGATAAACTTGAGGTTGGCAACTCGTTAATTGGAACACAGTATTTAACCATCAGCACAATTTCAGACGTGACCAGCACAAGCTCTGGTACCAGACTAGATGAAGTTAAAAACATTGTTATTAATTATCAAAGCGGTAATACCGAAGTAACAGTAAGCTCTGGTAATACAAGCAACATTCTTGTTGGTTATATTTTCACATCAGCCACAGCAGCTGCAAATGGATTGACCGTTGCTAGCGTAACAAACTCTACTTCTTTTGTGGTGTCAACTGCACCTGCAGCAACCGCAACAAGCGTCACTGTTACTGCAAACGAACCGGTTGCTGTATTTAACAATCAGTATACACTTGGTTTGGAAGATCGTTACACCCTTGCTGATGATTACACCTTCATTTCAGCAAATGCAACGACTAGAACAGTATCTCGCTACTGGGAATTTTTCAATCTAGTAGATGCTGCTCCTGGCCAATCTGATTATCAAATTCAATTTGGTAACTCATCTGTCAATTCAGATGAAATGCACATCGTTGTGACAGACGATGGCGGCAAATTTACTGGTGTTCCAGGTACGGTTCTTGAAGTGTATCGTGCAGTGTCTCGTGCAACAGATGCAAAAACGGTTGATGGTGCATCAAACTACTGGAAAACAGTTATTAACGACGCTTCTCAGTACGTATATGCAACTAATGACATATCTGGTGCTGCTTCTCAGACGGCCGAAAACTTGGCAAGCTCAACCCTCGACGTTGTTTCTTACAGAATGACTCTTGGACGTGATGGAAAAGACGAATCAAATATCGAGCGTTCAGTTGTAACTGCTGGTTACGATATGTTCAAGTCAACAGAAGACGTTGAAATCTCTCTAATCCTAACTGGCAAGTCAAACAACTTCCAATTAGCAAACTATCTAATCGATAACATCGCTGAAATAAGAAAAGATTGTATCGTTCTAGTTTCTCCACAAAAGGGTGATGTTGTTAATAATATTGGTCAGGAAGCTGACTCAGTTGTTGCTTTCCGTAACAATCTAAGATCTACTTCTTATGCCGTGCTGGATTCTGGTTACAAATATATGTACGACCGTTACAACGATATCTATCGTTGGATTCCTCTAAACGGTGATGTTGCTGGTCTTTGTGTTCGTACAGATGCCACTAACGATCCATGGTATTCGCCAGCTGGATACAATCGTGGTCAGATTAAAAACATCGTAAAATTAGCGTTTAATCCAAGACAATCAGATCGTGATACTCTTTACAAGAATGGCATCAATCCAGTAGTAACCTTCCCTGGTCAGGGAACTGTTCTATTTGGCGATAAAACTCTTCTTGCAAAGCCATCGGCGTTCGATCGAATCAACGTTCGTCGTCTGTTCATCGTTCTTGAAAAAGCAATATCCCGCGCTTCAAAATATACACTGTTTGAGTTCAATGACGAATTTACCAGACTACAGTTTAAGAATCTAGTTGTGCCATATCTTCGTGACGTGCAAGGACGTCGTGGTATTACCGATTTCTTAGTTGTTTGCGATGGAACAAACAATACTCCTGAAGTAATTGATCGTAACGAGTTTATTGGTGATATTTACATCAAACCAGCACGTTCAATCAACTTCATTCAGCTAAACTTCGTTGCTGTCCGTACTGGCATCGCTTTTTCGGAAGTAGTCGGCAGATTTTAATTTAGATTCAATGGTGTCTGTATAAATAGTACAGACACCATTTTCAACAATAATAAAAAAATAAGGAGTCCGAAATGGGTTTTAATATTAACGAGTTCAGAGCGAATGGCTTGAGTCTCGGAGGTGCTCGTCCTTCTCTGTTTGAAATTATATTTCCAGAATGGCCAGGATCCACTGGTTCTGACGCCAGATCAAAGTTAACTCTGTTAGCCAAAGCATCCCAAATCCCTCCATCTATTATTGGCCAGGTTGAAATTCCATACTTTGGTCGTCGTATCAAACTAGTTGGCGATCGGGTTTATACCAACTGGAACGTTACCATTATGAATGACGAAGATTATCAGATTCGTAAGGCAATGGAAAAATGGCATGAGCTGTTAAATGATCATGTCGAGAATGTTATGAGTACTGAAAATGCTCCTAGTCCGGGAACATCCACGACCAGTACAACGTCTGGTTATAAGAGAGATGCAATCGTAATTCATTATTCAAAAGGAGGTACAGCGATAAAAACTTATTTAATTGTTGGGTTGTTTCCAGTAACAATCAGTGAAATGGCCCTTGACTGGGAAGCGATTGATCAGGTTCAGCAGTTTGACGTTGAGTTTGCTCTTGATTATTGGGAACCTCTATCTAATGCAGTCGAATCAGACATACCCCTTTAAACGTTAGCAACACCTCCAACAATTCAAGGCGTATTATAATCTCATGAAAATTTTTGGTTTTAGAATTGAACGTGACGTCGAAAAAGATCCTTACATTGAAAAGTCATTTGCTCCTCAAGTAAGTGATGACGGTGCTGTAATAGTTGCAGCTGGAGGAACATTTGGTACATATGTTGATTTAGATGGTACAGTTCGCACTGAGGCTGAATTGGTTTCAAAGTATCGCGAAATGTCTCTACAACCAGAAATTTGCAAAGCAATTGATGAAGTTACTAACGAAGCAATTGTTATCGAGGACGTTCAACCGATTGTTGAAATCGTCCTTGATGACTTGCCAGTAAAAGACAACCTTAAAAAGGTAATTACACAAGAGTTCAATAACCTTCTAGGCATTATTGATTTTCAGAACGATGCGTATGACATTTTCAGGAGATGGTATGTCGATGGAAGAAGTTATTATCATGTGATTATCAACGAGCAGAATCCCGATGAAGGTATTCAGGAGCTGAGATACATCGATCCTCGGAAGATCCGTAAAATCAGAGAGGTTCAAAAATTATCTGACCCCGACACTGGAATTCCCATTCAGCAAACCAAAGCTGAATATTACATGTATAATGATAGGAGGTTCAACTACTCAAACAGACAAGTAATTCCAGATTCAAGTATCTCAACTGGAATTAGAATTCAACCAGACTCAATAATTCATCTTACTTCTGGTATCATGGATGAAAACAACACAATGGTGTTATCGTATCTTCATCCAGCAATTAAACCATTGAACCAATTAAGAGCCTTGGAAGATTCTTCGTTGATTTATCATCTCTCCAGAGCTCCAGAAAGAAGAATTTTTTATATTGACGTTGGTAATTTGCCAAAAATGAAAGCCGAGCAATATGTACGTGAAATGATGGTCAAGTATAAAAACAAACTATCATACAATGCTCAGACTGGCGAGATTAAAGACGATCGTAAGTTTATGACGATGCTTGAAGATTATTGGCTTCCAAGAAGAGAAGGTGGCAGAGGTACTGAAATTGATGTGCTTCAGGGAGGTACAGCATTGCCTCAACTTCTTGAGTCTGTTCAATACTTTCAAGACAGATTGTATAGATCACTACAAGTTCCATTAACAAGAATGAAGCCTGATGCAGTATATAATCTTGGTAGAGCGACTGAAATTACTAGAGATGAAGTAAACTTTTCAAAGTTTATTAACCGAGTTAGATCAAAGTTTACGTTTTTATTCACATCTGCATTAGAAAAACAATTAGTGTTGAAAAGAATCGTTGCGCCGGAAGATTGGGAACAACTGAAGCGATTTTTAAAATTTAGATTTAATAAAGACAATTATTTTGCAGAGTTAAAGGATCTTGAATTAATGAACGATCGGTTCGTCCGTCTTCAAGAAATTGATCAGTATGCTGGAAAATACTATTCTCATACTTGGGTACGTAAGAATATCTTGAAACAAACCAACGAAGAAATTGAAGAAAACGATCAAGAGATTTACCAAGAGTTTGAAAATCCACAATTCAATCAAGAGTTATTGCAACAAGAAATAATGCAACAACAAGCACAAAATCAGGAGACGCCTAATGCCAAACGTAAGTAACCTAATCCTCGAAGCTATCGAAAAAAAGCCACATGACATGAAAGGAACTTTTCATCAATTAATGGCTAGTAAAATTGAAGAAGCTTTGGAAGCAAAGAAAATTGAAGTTACAGAGTCATTCTTCGGTCCTGAAGATGAAGAAGTAGAAGATTCTTTCGAAGAAGATCTTGGTGGTGATGAGTCCGAAGATGATTCGCCTGAATCAGACGAAGAAGATGACACGGACAAAACTGAAGACGAATCAGAGGACCAATAATTATGACAAAGTTATTGAAAGATTTTCTTGCTGAGTTATACGAACCTCGTTCTCCAGACGAAAAGAAGTTCGTTGATAAGCATATAATTACAAAATTCGAAAATATGTATTCTGGAGAAGAATATGATCCAGTATTCAAAGGATCAAAAGTAGCTCCAATCGATCGTAAAAAAGAACGTCATGGATATAGTTCTGGTGCTGATGAAAAAGTTTATGAAGAAACAGAGCAATTAGATGAAGTTCTTAAAGTATCTGATGGTATTGGTGTATGGATTAAAGACTTTATTGATTCTGATAATCCAAAGTTTGTTGGCAAATCTAAAGAAGAACGTCGAAAGCAAGCTATTGCCGCTTTCTACGCAGCAAAACGTAAAGGTTAATTATGGCAAGTTCAATCATTCATAACAGAAAAAATCTATCTGTTACTGTGCATACAACGTCAAATACTACGTTAACGATTGCTGGTAACAACTCAGTTTCTAACGTAGCAATTGATGATGAGGTGTTAACTGGCGCTGCAATTAAGCAAATATGGGCATCTAGTCCTTCGGGCAACGGAGCGTATTGGACAGTTAAACGTGGAGCAAATACTGTAGTGGTTATGGACTCTACATCATGGTTTGATTTTGCGGGTAATGGCAATTTATTAAACAAAGATTCTTCTGCAACTTTAGTATTGGAGCTTTCCAATGTTGGTGACGATCAAGGTTTCATTATGATTGAATTACAGAAAGAAGGGACCCCAGTACAGTACTAAGGAAAAGTAAAATGAAACTTATTACAGAGTTAATGGAAGGAATTTCTTACATTTCTGAAGCAAGAGAAGACGGTAAGAAAAACCTTTATATTGAAGGAGTATTCATGCAATATGATACTCCAAATAGAAACGGAAGAATCTACAATCGCTCTATTATGGAACGAGAAGTTACTCGTTATGTCAATGAAGTAGTTTCACAAAAAAGAGCTTATGGTGAACTGAATCACCCATCCGGACCCCAAATTAATTTGGATCGTGTTTGCCACATTATTGAGAGCTTAGAACTAAGGTCTAATTGTGAAGTACTTGGTAAAGCCAGAGTAGTTGATACTCCAATGGGTAATATTGTCAAAGGTCTTTTAGAAGGCGGAGCAAACCTTGGTGTTTCTTCACGAGGTCTCGGATCTTTGAAAGAAGGTAAGAATGGTATTATGGAAGTTCAACAAGACTTCCGCTTGGTCACGGCAGCCGATGTTGTCGCTGATCCATCAGCCCCAAGAGCTTATATTAATGGAATCATGGAAAACGTTGACTGGGTATTTAATGAAGCGAATGGCGAATGGATTAAACAAACTCAAAAACACATTCACTCACTATCAAAAACACAATTAGAAGAACAGAAAATTGTTCTTTTCAAAAATTTCTTGAAAACTCTTTAAATATAAATAAACTAAAATATCCCAAAAGGAGACAATAAATGGCTAAAAGGAAGTTAGAAGAACAAATTAAAAATGCTGAAGTTGATTCTTCTGTTGACAAAACAATTGAAGAAACAGCTGCATCAGATTCAATTGAAATGCAACCATCAGACGCTTCACGTGCATCGATGATGGCTCAGGCTACCACACAGATGGCAACCATGGATAAGTCAATGCTTGCTCAAGTACTAGCAATGATGAACTCCAAAGAGTTTGCCAAAAACATTCCCGACGACGCTGCTGATAGAAACCGTCAGTCAGTTTCAATGAAGGGTGCAATGAAAGAAGACGTTGCTGAGCTATTTGATGGTGAGCAACTTTCCGAAAAATTTAAAGAAAAGACTGC
>Ga0194129_10007149_pt1 | contig 13401 bp, 13 predicted proteins | sample TA2KigCa35mmetaG_FD_150862 | JGI IMG/M metagenome (GOLD analysis project Ga0194129, IMG submission 150862) | Freshwater microbial communities from Lake Tanganyika, Tanzania - TA2015038 Kigoma Deep Cast 35m | ecosystem: Environmental > Aquatic > Freshwater > Lake | place: Tanzania: Lake... | reverse complement strand
ATATCTCTCCACCAGTTGAATTAATTACTATTTTTATTGGATCTGCTGTTTGTTTTTTAATATCCTCTTCATTTATTTCATATATATTATGAATAATATCGTTTACTATCTCAGTTTCTATATCACCGAGAGTCATGATTCGACTTAATGGATCTAATTTGGAGCGACGTTGACGAGGCATAAACTGAATTTCTTATAAATATTTTAAAATATTTCAAATTCAATTTCAGTATTCCCAAATCCCCAAGATTCAGTATTTTCTGTTTTATTTTGATATATTATGGCGCGATATGGATCATTAGTTACTTTATTAATACCATCTAAAAAACCTCCACCGCCACGACCATGTTCAATATGAAATAATGCTGGGTTATATATTGCTTTTAATTCAAATCCATACATTAATGCTTTCTTTTGAACATTAGTATCAGTATATAATGAATATATTAATGCTTCTTCAAATCCACGAATTGTATTCCATATTTCGTATGATGCTATTTGATAATCACCACAGCAATTGATAATGCTGTAGTTATCACCGCTTACAGTTGTTTCTTCAAAGTAACGTTCTTCTGAATTAGCTATTAAATATTCTCTTAATAATTTCCATTCTGTAAATGATATTTTACCATTATGAAATTCTTTAATCATATTCCAATCAGTATGTCTTCTACTGATCGTATAAAACGTTCTAATATCTAATTGAGCGATTGTCTCTTCTAATTGATTACGCTTCGGATGAATAATATCGATGTTAGTTGATACCAGATAATCGCCTTTAGCGCGCCTTAAACCAATATTGCGGCCTAATACCTCACAGCATTTTTGAGCGTTAGGATCATTATTAGTTAATATTGAAGCAATTTCAGGGGTAATTACAATGTGTTTTAAATTATCTTTGAATTGAATCTTATCTTTAATATCATAAAGTAAGCTGTGTGTTGGTGAGTTCCAGTCTACATAGATTACTTCATCGTAAGTATCAATTGCTGAATTGAAGCAATATGTTGCTCTCTCATTTAAATGTCCTCCGTATCCATCGTTTCTAGATACTATTACTGCTGATATCTTCATTAATTAAAGTGTTTGAAGTATATTTTTAAGAATTTTTCTGTTTCTTCTGGTCTATGGTTTGTGCCTATATAATACCCTTGTGTTTCATGTAATGTATACCTATATCCAATAATTTCTTTTTCTAGATTAGTAATTAAATCTTGAACATTTCTATCTTGGTATACTGATGCTCTATTATATATTAATTTATCAGGTCCAATCTTTTTTTGAGTGTGATATCCACTCCAAATATCATCCATTCTACCTACATAAGGCCACACTGCATAATGCTTTAAAGCATCTCTGTGAATGAATGTATTTTGTGAATTAAATGGAGAATGTTTATCTGAAGCATATGGTCCTGTAATGTTAAATTTGCACATTGGTTTAAATGTCAATCTACACATTGCATCGATATCAGGATCACCATCCCATAAATCTGCTTGAATCAATGGTGTAACTTTCTTCTTACCTAAGTAAGTAATTCTATCTCGTTTTTGTAGATAATCAATAGGATAACCTCTATGCCATAAATTAGGATAATTAGTTACTGATAATGGATCAAATACATCCATTTCAGATGTCCAATAATCTACTTCTACTTCTTTACCAATATATAAATCAGTTCCCCAATTATCATAAGGAATATTATCATCATCAACTGTAGCTACTATTTCAGCACCATGCTCGTAAGCATAAACGAATCCAATATTACGGCGTTGAATTGTTTTCCAACCAATAATTTCACTTAATTCAGGATATAATTCTGCTTGTTTATCTGGGTGGAGATAATGACAGTATGGTAAATTTTCATATTCCTCATGTGGTGTTTTAGTATCACCTACAACGACGAATATCCAGCTATCACGTTTAGCAATTTCACAGAATTTACGAGTTGCCTTAGTTGGGGCATTAATTGTTGTTGTTATTATAAATTTCATCATAGTATTTTTTCCACTGTTCAATATAATAAGGAAATTTTGCTTCTATTACTTGTCTTTGGTTTTCTATTTTATTTAGTGCTAACATATCCTTATAGTAGTCAGCAAAGTTACTTTTATCATTTTTATCTGGGTGATATTCAAATATTATTTGATTTTTTAAAACATATTCCTTTACAGGTGTACCGTTTTTATTTGCTATATCTGAAACTAACATTCCAAAGAAATCCCATGGTCCATATCCTTTCCATTCAGTAGGGATAGGAATTAGTTCTTCAACTAATGCTTTACTGTAAATATCAAACCAACCAGCCCATTTATATTTGTTAGTTTGTTGAGCAAACGGTGTTTCTAATGTTTCAGCTCGTCTTTGTATTTCAAATATGTCTGATTGATTCCATTGCTCATATGGAATTAATTGATAAGCATCATGTACTAATTCATCCCATGTCCAATCCCATAGTTTATGGATTTCTGGTGTAATTATAAAGTATTTGTCTTTACATTGCTTAGCAGTTTCAATTAAATAGAAAAGTAAATGCTCATGAAACCACATATCAGGACAAATTGACATATAGTAATCAATATGAGATTCAACTTGATTACGTTCTAAATCTAAATGTCCCCATAATTCATCTCCATCATATACTGTAATTCTATTTTCAGCCCAATCTATTAGTTTAACTAATGCATTGAATTTATTAATGAAGAATTCTTTAGGTAATCTTGATTGTTCCCAGTTAATAATGTGACTAGATAAGTTTATACCTATTTCAAAGTATATTTTATCCTCTGGTGATAGATGTTCAGCTGCTTTTTTAAATTGTATAAACTGAAGTAAAGCATAGTCTACTTCCCAAGGCATATAATGTATTTTTACTTTTATATTCATTACCAGATAAATTTATTTTTATAATATTCTACTATTTGAGGTAATTCTTCATCAAATATAGCTTTTGGTTCCCAACCTAATGCTCTTAATTTAGAATCATCTAAAGCATATCTAACGTCTTGTCCTACTCTTGAATATGTAAAGTCTAAATATTTAGATGGAGTTTCAAATCCATACTCGTGTATTACTTTACAAACTGTATCTATATTTGCTTGTTCAAACCCACCAGCAATATTATATATTTCATTTTGTACTTCTGTTTCTATAATAGTAGTAATAGCAGCAGCTGTATCAGCAGCATGAAGCCAGTTTCTAATAGGAGTACCTTCATTATGTAATGGTATTTTTCTTCCTAAATGTAATGCTTTACACGTTTTAGGAATCAATTTTTCAATATATTGTCCCACACCATAGTTGTTAGTTGGTCTAACGATAACGTAAGGTATATTATACGTTCTACCCCAAGCTAATATTAACATATCAGCAGCTGCTTTAGTTGCTGAGTATGGATTAGAGGGTTTTAATAAGTCAGTTTCTATATGAGCTCCCTCTTCAATATCACCGTATACTTCATCTGTACTGAAATGTAATAATGTTGGTATTTTAGATGATTCGTGTCTATATGTTCTTAATAATTCAAGTAAATGATGAACTCCGTTTACGTTTGAATGAATAAAATCATCACTCTTAGATATTGAATTACCAACGTGCGTTTCAGCAGCTACATTAATAATATAATCACATTCATATAGGAACTCTAAATCGTTAATATCAGATTTAACAAATGAGAAATTTTTATAATTATTAAATTCCCATAATAATTCATTATTAGCAGCATATGTTACTTTATCTATACCTTTAACATACCATCCTTTATTAAGACATGATCTGGTAACATATGAGCCTATAAATCCTAGACATCCTGTTATATATACTATTTTCATAATTGATTTATAAATTGGTCTAATATTATTTCAATGTAATCTATTTTTTTCTTATCTACTACAGGTGATGTACCTAGGAAGAATGTATCTGTAGTTACTTTTCTAGCTATAGGATATTTTTCAATTACTTCTTTAGGATTAGCTAAATGAGTATAAGCTGGTTGTAACATAATATTGCCTGCAAAGTAAGGTCGTGTCTGTATTTTATAAGATTCAAAGAATTTACAAATATCAGAACGTTTAAATGGGGCATCATCTTTAACTGTTATTGGAAATGCAAACCAATCAACATCAGCTCCAGGTTGTGCTTCGTGTAAGTGAAAATATTGTTTATATTTACTAAATACAGTAAATAGATTTTTATAATTTTCTCTACGTTTAATTCCTATTTCCTCTAATTTCTCCATTTGAACTAAGCCTATTGATGCTTGTAATTCAATTGGTTTTAGGTTGTATCCTATTTCCTCATAAACGTATTTGTGATCGAATATATCATTTGGTAATGCTGGGAGCCAATTATTAAAACGACAATTGCAAGTGCCCTTTTCAAGTAGATTTTGTTTACCAATACAATAACACCCTCTACCCCATTCTCTAAAACTACGAACTATACGTTCTGTATTTTGATCATTTATAGCTACGAATCCACCTTCACCCATTGTTATATGGTGAGCTGGGTAGAATGAGCAGCTAGCCATTTTACCAAATGATCCTAGTGGTTTATCTTCAAATGTAGACCCTAAAGCATCACAACAATCCTCTAATAGTATTAAGTTATATTTTTTAACTATCTCCATTAGTCGATTCATATTAGGTGGATTACCTAATACGTGAGCGAATATAATAATTTTAGCATCAGGGTGATTAATACATACTTCTTCTACTTGATCTAAATTAAGATTAAGTGTATCTAATTCAATATCAACAAATATAGGGACAAATCCAACTTGTAATATTGGATTTATTGTAGTTGGGAAACCAGCTATTGGAGTAATTACTTTAGTTCCTTTAGGTAAATTTAAACCACGTTTAGAGGTTAAAGCTAACATCATTAATAGGTTAGCGCTTGATCCACTGTTAGTTAATATACCATATTGCTTATCGAATAGCTTAGAAAACTTACGCTCAAATTTAATAGCTTCTGCTCCTAATACTAACCATTCACCTAATAGTGTTTTAATAGCAGCCATGTATTCAGCTGAAGTGAAGTATGGGCCAGCATATTGTATCCAATCCTTACCTGCTTCCCATTTCTTTTTTGCATGTTTTTTACTTATGTATTCCTCTACTAATTTAAGAATTTCTTGCATCTGGAAATTTATATTCATTAATAAAGAAGTCTTTAGTACCGCACACGTTTTTAAAAAATTCAATTGTGTTTTGATTGAACCATTTAAATTTAATGTTATCAATCATCTGTTTGAATTCGCTATCTGGTCTGCCTCCTAATCCCTCTACCATATGAAATACTTTGATTTGTTTTTCATGATGGTTAAATAATTTATTCTCATGAATATAATAAGCCTTTAGTGGAGAATCAAGTGAGATCATATTAGTTCCAAAAACGCCTTTCGCTCTACAATTGTAAATAACGTCTGATGCTATATAAGGTCCATCTACTACTTTTACATCATATGAACCATCAGACCATGCTAATTCGTTTAGTCCTGATTGTTCAGCAAAGTGGTTTAGATGTGCAATTGATAAATCAATTATTTTCTTTAATGCATCTGGATTGTTAACACATATTACACCAGCATTTAGGTTAGCGTGATCATGTAATATTTGTCCGTCTTCTGTTTCTAGTGTATATAGTGGTGTAGTCCACCATTCAGTACTCTCTTGACATGGGTAGTTTAATGTCGCTAATACATCAGTACTATCATCTAGAAATTCATCTAAACGAGCGCAAGTAATAGTATCAACATCCATTATAATTACTTTATCGTATCCACCAGTAATCATTACATCATATCCTCTAATATATTTTTTAATACCATTTACATCTGGGTAATCAGTATATGTTGTTATAGGATAATCCTGAATATTGTATGGTGTAATAGAGATAGTATCAACTTCATCTTTATGAAAATTAACAAAGCTGTTATACGCTAGATTAGCTAATTCATCATATTTGTTATTATCATAAAATAATACACAGCATGTATTATAATTTTTTGGCATATACTCCTTGGTTTGGTGCGTATGGTGTTAAGAATATTTCGTTAAATCCTACTTCATCTAATCTATAAAGTATATTTTGAAGATTAGATCCTAACCCTTGGTGTACTTCAACATATATTGATTTAATTTTCTTAACTGCTTTTTTAAAATCATTACTATATAATACTCTTTCCTCTCCCCCTTCAATATCTAATTTTACAAAGTCAACTTCATCAAATCCTGCTTTTTCAATTAAATCAGTCATTGAATAAGTGTCTACTTCAATTTGTTTATCATATCCCATTTCCTTAACAAAGTTAAGTGAATTCATTGTTGGATTAGTTACATTAATAAAGAAGCTCATTTTACCTTTTTCATCAGCGGCAGCACCCTCAATAATACTAATTTTATCATAACCTAACTTATCAATCATATCTTTATAAATTTCAATATGATGAGGAGTAGGCTCTACTGATACTATTTTAGCTGCTTTAGGATAAACGAATAAAGCAAATAACCCAATATTACCTCCAATATCTAAGATACGTAGGTCGTTTTTATCATTATCAAATATACTTTTATAGATTTCCTCGCTATTCATTTCATCAATGATGATTTGAACACATGCTTTTGGATCTTGATATATTTCTAAGAATTTCTCAGATATGCTTAAATCTAGTGTTTTACCACTAATGTCTACTAAGGGTCTTTGTACCATTATGCTCGTTTTAAATTTAGATAGATTGGAGTAGGAGAATAAATGAAGTCATGAAATGCTTCTTCTAATTCTTGTTCGCTATTTGGTTTTAATATTTTAATATTAGGTAAGGCAGCTAACACTTGTTCATCATCATCAGCCCAATGGGTTTTACCATCGTGTGAATAATCTTTATCTCTACCTGAGCCAACTAATTTAACAGGTAAATTTTCATAGTTAACGTAGTTACGTAACCATTCAAATGGTCTATTGATTAGGAATGTTGAAATTGAATAGCATACAGGTATTTTACCATCGTAAGCTAATCCAACAGCAGTTCCTAACATTAGTTGTTCTGATGATCCCATTCTAATGTAATTGTCAGGTGCCATTTCTCCTATTCCATCCCACATTTTAAAACCTAAATCAGCAGTAATAAGATAGATATTTCTATCTTTTTCAATATATGAATGTAATAAATCAGTAAATCTTTTTCTCATTATAGTTCGTTTAATGCTTGTTGATAATTTTCTTCGTTCATCACTTTGTAGTGTGCTTCTAGTCCTTTAAGGAAACTAAATATCTCAACACTAGGATATCTGAAGTGTATTCCTGGATGGAATGCTCTTAAGCATTTTTCTAGGTATGGTATATCTAAGAAGCTAATTGCACTAACTCCATTAGCGTTAATGTATAGTTCCATATTGTCTATTTTACTTTCAGTAATGAATTTTAAGCTTTCCCAAACGCTACCTTCAGCTGATTCGCCATCAGAGAATAGTACATATACTTTTCTATTTTTATTAGATAAAGCATATCCTACACCTACTGTAATACCTTGTCCTAGGCTACCTGATGAACAGAATATCTTATATTCTTTTGAGAATTTAGGGTGAACACCAAATTTATCAAATAATTGTTCAGCATCGTATCCGTAAAAATGCTCTAACACAACATATAGTGCTAAGGCAACGTGTCCGCTAGATAAGATAAAGATATCGTCTTCTTCTTTCTTCTCATATATCTCTAAAATGATAGGAAGAGCAGATAAGCAACTACCTAAATGTCCTAATTTATGGTGGTAGCTGATATCTAAGATTCGTTTTTGTAATTGTTTTAATTTATCCATTGTTATTTCTATAATTAATATATTGTGATAATCCTTGCTCAAACGTATATTGTGGTTCCCATTCAAACACCTCCTTTACCTTAGTTATATCTGCAACCCAATTATTTGAATCTATACCTGCTGATTTACCTTCAATATTAGATGTTAAAGTATGTTTAATATGTTTACCAAATAATTTACTGAATGTTTCATATACCTCCAAATTTGTTAGCTGAATTCCAGTTCCAAAGTGAAATACTTCTCCTGATGGTGTATCACCATTTAATACAGTATCTATTCCTTTTACAAAATCGTATATGTGAATAAAATCATGTACACCATCAGCTATTTTAATAACACCCTCGTTTTTAAACTCATTATATAGTTTAGGGAGGAAGCGATGTGGTGGTTCCTTTGGTCCATACACTGAAAATGGTCTAACGATAGACGTTTGAATGCCGTACGTCTTCCCATATGCTCTCGTGAGCATAGAACCACACGCTTTCGTTCCCTCGTATATGCTGTCAGGTTCCAACACGTCTGATTCTTTCATAGGGTTGGATTTTCTGCCGTATTCTGATGATGATCCAATATAAATAAAATGTTTTAAATTAGGTATGCTTTTAGCTACTTCTAACATTTGATAAGTAAGTATTACGTTTGATTCAAACATTTTCTCCTTATCATATATTTCAGCAGCACAGTGAATAATATAATCAGGACTAATACTAGGTATATCACTAATATCATACCCTCTATAGTATGGAATTACTTCCATTTTATCTTGATAGTAATCAACTAAACTTGATCCTATAAATCCTTTAGCACCTGTAATTAGTATTTTCATTTTCTAAGTCCTTTTTTAGCGATAATGAAATTTAATGGTGTAGTGTGTACTAGTTCATAGTCTGGATCTGATAGTAGTTGCTTTGCAAATCCATCATCATACTGACCCATTTCTGTATGTTCTACAATCATTACTTCAGGTGAGTATTTTTTATAGTCAAATGAAGACCATACTATTTTTTCAAATCCTTCAACATCAATTGATATTAAATCGACTTTAGTAATGTTATGTTTTTCAAGTAAATCATCTAAACGAGCACATTTTACTTTAATTGATGTTTCGTCTTGTTCGTTTACTAGGTTATTTAACGGTTTATACCACATTTCAGTTTCAGTAGGATGTATAGCTACATTTTCAACAATACATTTTCTCTCTGAGCTGAATATTTTATAATAGGTAGGATCTGGTTCTATTGCTAATCCATTCCATCCTTTATATCTTTCAAAGTGGTATGTATTTGAAATAATGATAGGGTAACAAGCACCAATATCTAAGAAGGTTCCGTTTTCTGGTAATTTTAAATTATTAACAATCCATTTATCTTCACCCTCTTGAGAGGCAAACTGATCATCTGCTATGTTATTTACACGGCATATTTCAGTTAATAATTGTCTTGTTCTACCATAATAATCAGCATAGTGCTTAGCTATTTCGTAGTTATGATTTATAGCTGCTTTTCTTTCAGCATATAGTTCAGGTGTTAAACTATTAACGGCATTAATAATTTCAGTTTCATCGTTACAGTAGATAAATCCATTTGGATCATATCCTAATTCCTCTAGATTAGGACATCCCCAATATATAGGGAATGTTTTAGATAGGAAAGCATCAATAATTTTTTCTGTATGGTATCCTTTATTAGATGAATTCTCAACAGCAATAGTAAACATACTTTCCCATAATACCTTTTTACCGCTTATATCTGTTACTTTATGATGTCCATCTTCAAATTTATAATCTGGTAAAGTATAATACCATTGTTTAGGTATCATAACTTCATTTTCACGCTTGTGTAGTCTATGTCTTAGATGATGACCTTTAATCATTTGTTTACCACCACATAGGAATGATACTTCAAATCGTTTTTGAATATTATCTATATTATCAACATATTCTTTCTCTAACCAGCTAATCCCAAATGGGTGATAAATTGAGTTAGGATATTTATCTAATATTTCTTGTCCCCAAGTAACAATTAAATCATACTTATAACCTTCAGCTAAAGCATAATTATGTAAATTGAATAGTTGATTTGGTTCAGATATCATTAATATATTAATATTATTTAATGATAATTGATGATCAGTAGCTGGGTGGTCATTGAATAATGATATTGATTTATATTTTAAATCAGTATTACCATCACGATAGAAATCCTCACTGCCTAGAATATCGTTCATTCCGTTTAGGAAGTCTGAAATAGGAATAAAGTTAGAGAATATTTTAAGCATCTAAACTATAATTATATTTTTCTAAATATTTATTAAGTATTTTGATTTCTACTTCCTTATCAATAGGGAATAGTTCTGATGTATGGATCATTTCCAATACTGATTTTAAACGGTATTGGAGCATTTCTTCATCATCTACATCATTTGAATCTATAACTGATATTTTGTCCTTCCAAATTAATGGTAAGTCATTCAACGTAAATTTATAGTCAGTACCTAATTTATCATATGCGTAGTAATATGGATTTTTAGGGTTGATGTTTACCCATCCATCTTTATAATCATCATATCCATATCTAATTTTGATATCACCTTCAAAGAATCCAGGTGGTATATCAATTACAGGACATTGATTATTAGTGATAGTAGGACGAACATGTTGATACCCATCGTAGTGGCGACATAGCTCTTTTAATGGAATAATCACTTTATGATATGGTACTGGTTTGATTTCAGCTAATCCAACACCGAAGAAATCAGGGCGTGGTAGTTTAATGTGATTAAATTCACCTTCAAACCACCATCTACGATATAGCTCTTTAGTTATAATTTGAATACTATCGAAATTATCAGATGTAACTGATAAGTGATTAGAATGTATTTGATATGTATTTGGGTCTCTCGGAGGTGCTAAGCTACCTAATTTAGCTGTTCTAATATTTTCAGGCCAGTGAGAGAATTGTAGTGAACATAGTTCCTCATCTTTCATTATCTCTACCAACTCCTCTAGATGTGAGATACTATCATCAAAGAATATATGATCGTGGTTACAATAGAACCAAATCAAATTATCATCTAATAGTTCATATGATTGTTTCCAATCAGCTTGACATTCATTACGTTTGTGTCTGTAAGTGATATTAATACCTTTAAATGTTTCTAAACAGTATTTTTCTAATTCAAGACCTTTATCTTTATAATTTCCATCTAATTCAATATAGAGTATTACTTTACTCCATTTATATGCTTTACTGAAACTATAGAGTGAATATTTTAGAATGTCTAATTTATCATCCATATGAAGATTACCTCGTTGATACGGTAAGGCAAAATTCGGTTTATCGTTAGTTATAAATGTATTTACAAATAATATCATACTAGACCTTCTATTAATTTAATATATTTAATAAATTTAGCTTCATTATCATCATGAAGTGGTAACATTGAAATTAATAAGCTAGCAGTGATTAATTTTATTTTAATCAACACCTCTTCACTAAACATACTTTCAAAGTAAGTAACTAATTCACTTCTATAAGCATCATCAATTTCAATACCATTTAATATATTATCATATCCTATTAATGATTGATATACTTTTGCAAAATCATAATATATGTCCCCATATAATGTAACCTCATCTCCCTGCTTACCTCTCATATCAATAAACTTAAGGCCAGTAGGAATTTCAAATACATTTGTAAATACAGGATCACCATGAATTATACCTGATACTCCTCCTTGTTGTTCTTCATACTTCTGTATTGCATATGTTATTTTAAGAAATAAATCTATTATACCATATTTAATGTATAATTCTTTATTCTCTACAAAGCGTTGACATATTTTTCTAGAGTAATTAGAATATATGTTAACTGGAGATGATTGGTCAAATAAATGAATATTGTCTAGAACATTAACTATAGAGAATATATGTTTTGTAGTTAATTGTTTATTGGTGTAAAGATAAGAATAACTTACTCCATCAATACGTTCTAATTCTATTTTATTATTCTGAATGTTTATTATTTTAGGAAAGTATTTTTGCAGTGATTCGGGAATGTTTTTATACCAGTATGTTTCGCCTTCATTAGAAGTATGTTTTATTACTGTATTATCTGTGTATTCTACCTTATTAAAGCTTCTAGGTGCAATATCAGTATCATAGATACCTAATGCTTTATCTAATGGAAAATTAGCATTAACCGCTAAATCATCTATGTAGTATTGAGCATATGGTTTGCCAAAGAATATTTCATCATATGGGATGTCGAATTTATCTAAGGTATCGAATGTTACCTTACCAATATCAGCTACAACTGCTCCAACATTGCCTTTATGTGTTCTAAATCTACGAGCAGTGTAAATGATAATAGTATGACCTAAACATTTTAACAATTTTAAATAATCAATATTACGTTGTATTGGTAATACTGAGCTATAGTCTTCTTTAATAGATGGATGTGTAACTAATGTATTATCTAAATCAAAGCATATTCTTAAAGGTGTAGATAAGTGTTTATATTTGTTACAGTATGTTTTTAATTGTAACGGTGTTCCAACACAGTTAAAGTTATTTATCTTTGATCCAACTATTACTTTACCATCTTTTAACATTTCCTCATACACACACGAGATATATACTTCCTTATCTGAATTTAGTATTTTATTGCAATATTGCTTTAGTTCAGCTCCGCTTTCAAATCCGTAAGCACCTGTATTGGCATTATCAGATATTTTTACTTTTTCCTTTATATTAGTTACCTTATCATTCTCTAAATTAATGTATGAAAATATAGGTTTAGAATCAGTACTATTAAAGTAAAATATTGTATTTTTATTTGATTGATATTTGTACTTACTAATTATATCATCAGTGTAGAATGTATCACAATCTAAAAGTAATATACTATCGTTTAATTCATCTTTAGTAAATATTTCTAATCCTCTAAGCACTGTTTCAGCGGCGCCTTTAGTTAAATAATCTAAAGAGATAAATTTAATGTTAATTTTAGAAAAGTAAAATTTAATTAATGTTTCAAAATTAAATTCCTTTAAATGATTATGATATATAATATAAACTGTATCTGTACTTTCTAATTGTAATGAATTAATAACTTGATAGATCATTGGCTTACCCAAAACGCTAATTAGCGGTTTAGGCATATTATAACCTTCATCTTTAAATCGTTGGCCAATACCTCCAATTGGAATTATTATATTCATTATCCATTTACTTGTCTATTAATCCATTCAAATGTTTTACTTATTCCTTTAATTAGGGGATAATTTGGAGCCCAACCTAATTTTTCTTGAATTAATTTATTATCTGAGTTTCTGCCTCTAACACCTGTTGGCCCGGATACATTTTTAATAGTAATATTTTTACCTGCTACATCAATAGCCATTTTAGCTAAATCATTAATTGTAATCATTTCCTCTGATCCAATATTAACTGGTCCTTCAAAATCAGAACGGGTTAAACGTAATACACCTTCAATACATTCATCAATATAGAGGAATGAACGTGTTTGTAATCCATCGCCCCATACCTCAATTTCACCTCCGTCTGGTGTTTCAGCTAC
>Ga0194129_10007143_pt1 | contig 13408 bp, 8 predicted proteins | sample TA2KigCa35mmetaG_FD_150862 | JGI IMG/M metagenome (GOLD analysis project Ga0194129, IMG submission 150862) | Freshwater microbial communities from Lake Tanganyika, Tanzania - TA2015038 Kigoma Deep Cast 35m | ecosystem: Environmental > Aquatic > Freshwater > Lake | place: Tanzania: Lake... | reverse complement strand
ACTCGCCGGCGCCGGTCACCATCGCCTCTTCGATCGCCGACACCGCGGCGTCACGCCAGCCGAGCACCGTGTCGGCATGGACGCCGTACTGGCGGGCAAGCTGGTCCGCGCTCGCCTTCCCCGACAAGAGCGCCATCACAGCCTCCCGGCGCTCTGAGGCCGAGCGGCGACCCGATCGACCGCGGGTCACATCACCGGCGCTCTCGGCCGCCTTGCCGACGTCAGCGGTCACCTCGTCGTCTACGGGCTTCGTCGTCGCGCTCTGCTGTTTCGCCATCGTTCGTCCGCCAGCATCGACCCTCGATCGGCGCCACGGAGCGACGAGATTATCGCCGCGGTGCGTCTCTACGTCGGTGCGGGGAACGCACTAGTCCGAAGCGGGTGCTGGTCACGAGCTCACGCTACCGGCGGAGTCGTCAGTTTCAGCCACGAGCCGTGGTGCTTTGTTGCTTGCGGGCTCACGGGATGCCTGCTATTGCAACTTCGTTGCGTCTAGAGCCTGTCTACACGAGACGCACCCGAAAGGTACAAACATGCGCGTGTCATTGCTTGCCATCCTCGCCCTCGCTGCCGTCACCGCCGGCTGTCCTTCCGTCGAGGACCCGGATGACATCAACCCAAACGAAGTCATCACGGCCGTCAACCTCACGTTCACCCCGACCGCCGGCGCGGCCGTGACGGCCTCGTGGTCCGACCCTGAGGGTGATGGCGACCCTGTGATCGACAGCTTCACCCTTGCCAACGGTACGGCGTACGCGCTGACCGTCGAGTTCCTGAACGAGCTCGCAGACCCGGTCGAAGACATCACCGAGGAGATTCAAGACGAGCAGGATGAGCACCAGATCCTCATCTACGGCAGCGGTGTCTCCGGTCCGGCCGCGGGTGCAAACGCCAACGCCCGCGTCGAGCATGAGTATGGCGACGTCGACTCAAACAACCTCCCGATCGGCCTCGAGAGCACGATCACTGGCATCTCGGCGGGCACGGGCGACTTCAAGCTGATGCTTCGCCACATGCCGCCGGGCTCCGATGGCACGCCGGTGAAGAGCGCGACGATCGCCGAAGACTTTGCGACCGGCGGCTCGGCGGGTATTGGTGGGTCGGTTGATATCGACATCACCTTCCCGTTGCAGGTTCAATGAAATGAAGACGTTCGCGCCTCAGCTGACCGCACGCGTTGGAGCGGTCAGCTGGGGCGCGGGCGCTCTGTGTGCATGGGCGCTCGCCACGTCTGCGGTCGCCCAGCCGCTCATCCCGCCCGAGCCAACGAGCGAGCCGCACCTGATGTACCCGAAAGACGCCTTCGCGGAGGGCGTCGTCGGCTCGGTTGATGTCACTGTCGAGCTCGATGCGATGGGCGCGGTGCGCCACGTCGGCGTCGTCGCGCCGAGCGCCATCGACAAACGCCTTGCCTGGGCGGCGCTCGGGGCGCTCACCGAAATGACGTTTACGCCAGCGCGCGTCCGCGACCCGAGCGGCGAAACGCGGGCGGTGCCCGTCCGCTTCGTCTACAACGTCGTGTTTGCCCTCGACGACGACGAGCGCCGGCACGTCGGCCAGCACCAAGACGCCGTTGCCGGTGGAGGCGAGCACGACCACGAACCGGGCCACGTGCCCGATCTGATCGTCGTGCGCGGTGTTGTTCGAGATGCTCGTGGCGCCCTGGTCGTCGGGGCCCGACTGACCGTCGAAGGAAAGATTGCGGCTTCAACCGCGATCTCCGACGAGGACGGCACCTTCGTCATGCGCGACGCGCCGGTTGGCGCCTTCGCCATCCTCATCGACAAAGAGGGCTATGCCCCCGCGCTCGTCGAAGTCGACAGCCGGCGCGAGGACGAGGTCGTCGATCTCACCATCACGCTTGAGCCAGAATCGCCGCAGGCGAACGAAACCGTTGTCCGGCACCGGCGCTCGCGGGCCACGATCATCAAGAGGCAGCTCACCACGTCCGTCGCCGTGCTCGACACCGACGCCGTGATGCGCGGGCGCGGGCGAACGCTGGCCGATTCGCTCACCCAGATCGCCGGCGTGACGATGGTCCAGCTTGGTCCGTCGGTCGCAAAGCCCGTTGTGCGCGGTCTCTTTGGTCGACGCGTGGTGGTCTTACAGGACGGCGTCCGACTCGAAGGCCAAGACTGGGGTGTCGACCACGGTCCCGAGCTTGACGTGCACTCCGCCGGCGAGCTCGTCGTCGTGAAGGGCGCAGCCGGCGTTCGTTTCGGTGCAGACGCCATCGGCGGCGTGGTTCTCGTCGAGCCTCGACCGCTGAGGGACGCCCCCGGCATGGATGGCGAGGTCACCTTGATCGCTGTCAGCAACGGCTACCGCGGCACCATTGCCGGTCGGCTCGACGTGGTGCCCGAGGCGCTGCCGCAGCTCGCGCTGCGGATTGAAAGCAATATTCACAAGGGTGCAGCGGTCTCTGCGCCTGACTACGTCCTCGGCAACACGTTTAGCGAGGAGCTCAACGTTGGCCTCTCGGCGGCGTGGCGGGGCACGCTCGGCGGCGCGCCGTGGGTGACGACGGCGACGTCTCGCAGGTACCACGCGAATCTCGGCATCTGCTACTGTCTGCGGCTCAACACCCCCGCAGATCTCGAACGGGCGACGTTGTTGCCCTCGCCCGTGAACAGCGAGGATTGGCAAGTCCTCTACGACGTCGGCCGTCCGTACCAGGCGGTCACGCACGACACCGCCCTTGTTCGCAGTCGCCTTACGGTGAGGGATGTCGGCGATATGACGGTCTCCTACGCGCTGCAGCGCGACCTCCGTGACGAGTTCGATCAGGTCCTGGCGGCGATCAACGGACCGCAATACAGCTTCGAACTCGTCACGCATGCCGTCGACGCGGCGTTCGAGCACACGCGGCTGAGTTTCGGTGCAGTATCGCTGACCGGCGCCGCCGGGCTCCGAGGTGACGCCCAACTGCACGCCTACCGGGGTCTCCAACTCATCCCGAACTTCAGTCGCTTCACCGGCGGCGTCTTCGTGATGGAGACGCTGACCATCGACAATGTTGCCGGCCTCTTCGACATCGACCTCGTCGGCGGCGCGCGCTTCGACGGACTGACGCAAAGGGCGTTTCTCGCTGAGCGCGTGTTTAACTCTCAGGTGCGCCGCGGCCGCATTACAGCCGACGATTGCGCGCTCTCCGGCGACGTCGCGCGCTGCGACAAGACCCTCCCTGCGGGCAGCATCACCCTTGGCTCACGCCTCCGCTTCGACGCCGCCGATGTGCGCGACGCGCTGATGATCGCCGTCGACGTGTCGTCGGCGACGCGCTTCCCGGACGTCGATGAGCTTTACCTGATCGGCAGCGCCCCGAGCTTCCCAGTCTTCGGCATCGGCGACGCGGGGCTCGAGACCGAGCGCACGACGCAACTATCGTTGTCGGCCGAGCTCAACGTCTCGGTCTTCTCCATCGAAGCCGGCGCCTTCGTCCGCCGCATCGACGACTACATCGCCTTTGGTCCCGAGCTTACCCCGGAAGGCAAGCCGGCCATCGACGTGCTCATCAATGGCGCGTTTCCGCGCTTCTCGTATCGCATAACGGACGCGATGCTCTCGGGCGCCGACGGCGGCTTTGTCATCGGCCGGGGACAACTCCTGAGCTTGGGCGTGCAGTTCGCGGCCGTGCGCGGCCTGGACATCCGCACCGGCGGGCTGTTGCCATTCATTCCGCCGACCCGCGCCCGCGTCGAGCTGCGATCCTTTCTCCCGGACCTCGACGTCGCGAAGGCCGCGACAGGCGTTGCGCTGACGAAACCGCAACTCGCCGCCGGCGTGACAGCGAACGCGTTTCAAGAGCGCTTCGACGCGACGACGGACTTCGTTACGCCGGCCGACGCGAACACCGTCTGGCACGCCGACGCCAGCGGCGAGCTGGTCGGGCTCCCTCTGCCGCTGTGGTTGTCGGTCGAGGTGCGAAATCTGACGAACGAGCGCTATCGCGACCAACTCAGCTTGTTGCGCTACTTCGCCGACCAGCCAGGCAGAGAGGTGTGGCTTCGCGCGACGTCGAGGTTCGACGCGCCCTTCTAATCCTTGAAATCACGTGAATCCGGATCGCGGTTGTGATCTGGCGGCCATATGCCTGCCCCCTATCCGATCGAACTGAGAGGAGCCGCCGTCGCTGCTCTGGGAGTAACCTTGCGGCCCACGGGGTCGTGAGGGCGCGTGCTCCCTGAGCCAATTGTTCAGTCGGCGGCGGCCCAGGCGCCTGGCAGCACGGCGTCGAGGTCTCGGGCCGGGTGTTCTTGGACGCGGGCGAGGACGTCGGCGCGGTACTCGAACGGGTTGATGCCCCGCGCCTCGCACGCCGCCACGAGCGAATACAGACGGCCGATGTTCTCGCCGGCGTCGGCGTGGTGGACGAAGAGGAAAAGTTCTTCCGCCCGAGCGCCACGCGCCGCAGCGCCCGCTCCGAACCGTTGTGGTCGAGCGGCACGCGCTCGTCGTCGAGGCGGACGCCGAGCGCCTCCCATTGGCCGTTCGCGTAGCGCAGGGCCGTGCCCATCGGGCTCTTCGGCGGGTGAGCGGCGCTGGTCCTAGGGGACCTTGTGCTCGACGACGACGACCGGTGCAGCCTCGGCCGGCGAACGACAACCTCGATCTCGGCGGCGTTGCCGTGGAGGCAACGTGCGAGACGCTGGTCACGCAGCGGCTCAAAATCAGCGGCGCAAAGCGTTCCCGCGAGGGCGCTCGCGCGATTCTCCTCATCCGCTCCCTCGCGCAGCGCGGCCGCCTGAACGACACGCTCGATTTCATCATGTGCGGTACCTCAAGCGTGCCTCGTGATCAGCACGTGAGCTGCACCCGCACCGATTCGTGTCCGCAGCGGCGAGCGTCGCGCGCACTACCGCCCAGGTGCTGCTCGAGGTTCGCGTCGCGAAGGTCGAGTTCCTTCTTCGTCGCGACGAGAAGCGTTTCGGGACCGCGAAGCTTACCGTCGTGCCGGTGCGCTCGGGTCGTCGGAAGCAGCCGATCTGCTGGACCCTGGTGCCGACGCTTGCGGTGAAGACGGCAGCCGACGCGTTGGCCGTCGTGAACGCCTACTGCCCCCGGTGGCGCGTCGAGTAATTCCACCGCCGCTGGAAGAAGGGCGGCTGCGACGTCAAGCGCTCGCAGCTCGGCAGCGTCGGCGCGTTGAGGCGCTGGGCGACCCTCCTCCCCGCCGTGGCTGCACGAACGGAACGCTGGAAGGCCGAGTCCCGCAAGTCGCCGAACCGCCCCGCGAGAGACGAGCTCGCCGACGACGAATTGCAAACGCCTCTGTTGCTCACGGGCGAGCGCAAGCCGGCCACGGGCATGGCCATGGCGCTGGACGAGGCGGTGTTCCTCGTGGCTTGCCTCGGCGGCTACGGCGGGCGCAGCGCGGGACCGCCGGGATCCGTGGTCCTCGGCCGCGGGATGGAGCGCCTGCTGTTTGCCGTCGAGGTGCGTCGGCGCGTGACGGGGAGTGGCTAACGCTCAGAGGGCTGGTTCCCCCCCCCCGGGCGGCGCTGGGCGGTTCAGCGGAAAGTGCCCCTGTTCTTCCTATCCGCTCGACTTGGCGCACACCGGTGGCGTCTCAGGAGGAGCACAGCCGGCGACCATCGGGTGACAGGACGCCGGCCCCTGGTGCGCGCACGTCGAGCATTGCTTGCACCCGCCGGGTCACGGCGGCCGGTAGCGGCGCGGCGCGAAACGAAGGCGGGCCCCCCGCCAGCACGCTTTCGACACCGAGGCCGCCGAAGACCGTGCGCGCTGTCGTCGCCGTCGTCGTCGCTGTCGTCGTCGCGGGAGACGCGGGGCGTGGCGCTTCAGCGCGGGCCGTGAGGGCCGCGACCGACGGCGGCGCTGGCGCTTGCCCTACAGGCGGGACCTGAACGCGCGCAGCAGCGGCGAGGAGGCGAGCGCCAAAGAAGGGTGGGTCTCGCATGGGCGCCTTCTTCCATGGCACGGACCGCCGCGGAACCCGGCCAGCGCGTACTCTCGCCGGCCCATCGCGTCGGACCGTCCGTCGGCGGTGTCTGCGTCGCCGGCGCCGTGTGCCCTCGCCGTGGCGTCAGAAGAATCGCGCAAAGAAGCTGCGCAGCACCTGGGCGCCGTTTGGGCTCCAGACCTCGTGGCCGCCGCCGTCAGGAGTGCACAGCACGACATCTTCGTCGGCGCCGCAGCCCGCGTATTCGACGCAGGTGTCGTCGAGGGACGACGGCACGGCAGCGCTCCGTGGCGCACATCCGTGGCGCGTGGCCCAGAAGTCGGCGGTGTCGATGCCCTGGCCGACGACCACTGTGGCGTCGCCGGTCAGGTGCACGAAAAGCTGCGGCACCGCCGTCGCAGCGCAGACGGTGGTGTCGAGCGACAGGAGGGCGCCGTTGTCGTCCCGCAGGAACGCATAGTCGGCGAGGTCGAGGCCCGACTGGAAGTTCGCGATCGCGGTGAAGTCCTCACCGAAGCAGCGCATCGTCTGGGCGAGAAAGCCTCCCCCCGAAAAGCCAACGGCGAACACCTGGCCGGGTTCGAGGCAGGCACGAGCCTCGACGTAGCTGCGGAATGCGCGGAGCGCGGCGACGTCGAGGTTGTTCTCGGGCGGCGACAGGGTATCCCACGACACGAAGGTCGCGAAGTCATCGCGGACGACGGGGGCGAGCAGGTTCTCGCCGCGGAGCGCGATGACGACGGCGCGGTCGTCGTATTCGTCGGCGCCGAAGATGCCCTCCGCAAACGTCGCCCGATCGAGCGGGGTGCTGGCGTTCTGGTCTCCATGCAGCTCGTAGACGAGGGCGTAGCGGATGGTGGGGTCGTAGTCGGCCGGGACCCGGATCGCGGCGCGACGGGTACGACCGTCGACGATCAGCGTGGTCTCGCCGTCGGGGTCGCCGTCGGCGTCGGCGTCCTGGAAGTCGCTCGACAGCAGGCTCCGGCCGCAGCCGGCGGTGCCGGCGGGCGCCGTGACCGTGACCGTGGCGGTGGCGGTGGCGCCGGCGGCGACGTTGCCCGCGTTGTCCTCGGCGCAGACGCGGTAGCTGTAGGTCCCCGGCGCCAGTCCCGCGTGGGTCATCGACGTTGTGGGGCCCACGGACAGCGGGGTGCCCGTCGTGCACGACGCGGCCGGCAACGTCGTCCCCGGCAGCGACACCAGCCGGTACCCGCGGATGCCCGCCGGATCGGTTGCTGACCATTGCAGCGCGACGGCGCCCGGCGCCGGGGTTGCGGTCAGTGTGCTGGCGGTCGGGGCGACCCGGTCCATGATGATCGACGCCGGCGTCTTCGACACGTTGCCGAGCGAGTCCCGCAGGAACACGAACACCGTGCGGACGCCGCCCGTTCGCGAAACCGTGAAGGGGCGCGCGGTGCCGCTGCCGTCGTAGGGCTCGAACGTCGTCGTGCACCCCGATGTGCTGCCCGCGATACACAGGCCGGACACGCCGGAGGCGTCGGTGGCCGTGATGCCGACCGAGACGAGCGGCGTGTTCGTGTACGCGGCGCCGCCGTTGATCGTGACCGCACCGACCGGCCCGTCCAGCTCTGCCCGTGGTGTGCCCTCTCCCACGAAACCCTCGCCGACGTTGCCGGCCCGATCGACCGGACAAATGCGGTAGTGCACGGACACACCGTTTTGGAGCGGCGCGTGGGACAGGGTTTGTGTCGTCAACGTCGCGAGCGGCGTCCCCGAGCAGTCCGGGGGGGGCGAGGCCCCGGCGAGGACCCGGTAGCCCGCGATCCGGCTCGTGTCGGTCGAGCGGGTCCAGGCCAGGTTCAGCGCGCCGATCGCGGGCACCACGGTGAGGGCACCGCCCGTCGGCGGCGTCGTGTCGAGTACGACCGTCCGTTGGATCGGCGTCGTCATGACGTTGCCGAGCGTGTCGCCAAGCGTGACGTACACCGACCGCACGCCCGACAGATCCGTCAGTGTAAATTCCCGGGTAAGGTCGACGCTCGCCGGAGATCCGGAAAACGTGCCGAACACGCATTGCTGACCGTCGCAACCCGACGTCGGGAGCCAGGCCGGACCCGTCGGGCTGCAGGCATCGGGTGCGTTGCTGACGCAGTAGCTGGCGATGCCCGCCGGGTCGGTCCCGCCCAGCCGCAATGTGACCGCCGTCGTGTTCGTGAAGCCCGTATTGCCGTTGATTTGGACGAAGGCGCGGCTTGGTGGCGCCTGGTCGAGGACGATCGTGTCGCTTGCCGGTGCGACCATCGTGTTGCCGCTGACGTCACGCAGCGTGACGAAGACCGCCCGCGCACCTGGCGTCGCGGAGGGCAGCGTGACCCTGCGTTGTAGCCTTGCTGCCGTCACCTCGCCCGGGTCCACAGCGACGAAGGGCGTGCACGGCGTCGTGGAAAAACCGATACACACGCCTTCGATGCCGACGTTCTCGGTGACGTCGATCCGCAACGACAATGTAAGGCTGTTGGTCGCCGCCGCACCGTCGTTCACCACCACCGTCGCAGAAGGCACAACGAATTCCGCGCGCGGCTCCACCACCACGGTGGCGCCCGAAGCGACGTTGCCGGCCCGGTCGACGGCGCAGACGCGGAACGCATAGACCGCCCGGTTCGTCAGTCCGGTCACTGTGAATGTCGCGGTCGTCGCCGTCTCTGACTGGATGCCCGACGCACAGGACGCTGGCGCCGTCGGCGGTGTTGCCGTCGTCCCCTGCGCGCGCACGACGCGGAAGAACGCGACGCCGGCCGGGCTGTCGCTCACGCTCGCCGCGGTGAACGTCGCCCGACGGTCGCCGGCTACGGCGCGCACTGTTCCCGAACCCGGGGCTGTGCTGTCGAGCACCACCGTGGCGATTGCCACGGCGGTGGCCGATGCGTTGCCCGCTCCATCGCGAAGGAACAGGTACAGCCGCTTCGTCCCCGCCGGCTCCGGTAGCAAGAACGTGCTTTCCTGCGTGACGGTCGTCGACGGCGGGACGTCATCGAACGACGTACAGGTCGTCTCCATCGTGATGCACACCCCGGTGACCGTCGACGGATCCGTGGCGGTGATCGCCACCCGGACGGTCGCGACGTTGGTGAAGCCGGGGGTCGGGCTCAGCACGGCGATCGTGCCGGTCGGCGGCGCGCTGTCGATCAGTGCAGCGCCGCTGCCGCTGAAGCCCGCGCCAACGTTGCCAGCCCGGTCCACCGGGCACACGCGGATCCGGACGACGACCCCGCCTGGCGCTGCCAGTACCGCCGTGCGCACCGACTCACTCGTTTGCACGGCGGGTGTGCCCGTGCAGCCGGGCGTCGTCGAGCCTCCGACGTTCGCGAACACTTGGTAGCCGCTGATGCCCGACAGCGCGTCGGCGGACTCCGTCCACGACAGGTTCAGCTGACCGATGGCCCGGCCGACCGACAATGCACCGCCGGTCGGTGCCTCGGTGTCGAAGACGATGTCGTCGGCGGGGGCCGTCGCCAGCGTGTTCGTGTTGCCGACGGCGTCGCGCAGGAACACCCGGATGGTGCGCGTGCCCGTCGCCGCCAGCGTCACGGACTTCGACGATGCGAACGGCTCGAAGGTCGTGCAGGTCGTCCCCTCGGTCACGCACATTTGCGGGACGCCGCTCGGGTCCGCTGCGGTGATCGCCACCGACACGGTCGCCGTGTTCGTCGCCGGGGCACCGCCATTCAGGACGACCGTCCCCGTCGGTGCGCTCGCGTCTCCCTGCTGGACAACCGTGATGGAGTCGCTGAGGACGCCCGCCCCGTCAGCGACGCGCAGCGTCCCCGAACGATCGGCTCCGCCGTTTCCGCCCAGCGTAAGCGTCAGCGTCGCCGGCCCCGTTCCCGACGAGGGGCTGACGGAAAAGAATCCCCCGACCGCCGCAGCCTGCCAGGCGCACGACGCGTCCGTCGACATCGAAACCGCCACCGACTGCGGACGGGCGGCGGCGTCGATGCTGCGCGGGCTCAGCGTGTACTGGCAGCCGCCGGTCGCGGCCCCAGCGAGATTCAGCCGCGGCAGCGTTAGCGAACCCCGGGTGACCGCTATCCCCGTCGAAGTCATCCGCGTGACGAGCTGCGTCGCCGTCTCGGTCGGGAAGGCCGCGCGCAACACGGCGATCGCGCCAGCAACGTGCGGCGCGGCCTGCGACGTCCCTTGCATCGTGATCCCAGCGGCGGTGACGAGCGATCCGGGCGCTGCGAGCGTCGTGAACGACGATGTGTTGGAGAAGCAGGTGACCCGGTCGGCTGCCGCCTCCTGAAACCCGCCGCTCGGGCAGGAGATCGCGAAGCCGGAGGTGTCGTAGACGGCTGCCACCGACACCGCGGCGGGTGCGCAGGCCGGCGTAGCGATGCCGTTGGTGAAGCCGTTGTTGCCCGTCGACACCGTCGACAGGATCCCCACGTCGCGGGCCGAGGCGAGCGCGACCCCCATCGGGTCGGTCGTGCACGGGCTCGTGTAGGGCGCGAAGCCGTTCAGCGCGCTGAGACTGAGGTTCATCGCCGCGATCGTGAACTGCGTGCGCTGGGCGACCACGAAGTCGATCGCCGCGAGGATCGACGTCGACAGCGCCGAATCCCCGTCGAAGACGTCGAGCGCTAGGATGCTGGCGCCCGGCGCGGTCAAAGCGACGATGCCGGCGACGTTGGTGCCGTGCAGCGAACCCGTATCGAGCGCACCGTCGTTCGTCGCGAAGTCCTGCGCGTGCACCACGCGGCATGTGCCTCGCGGTGCGTTGACGCCGGTGCACGAGCCGAAGGCCGCGCGCGTGTAGTCGACGCCGGTGTCGATCACCGCGATCGCAACGCCCGACCCGATGCGGCCCTGGGTCGCGACGGCGGGCTGGCCGATCAACGCAAGGCTTTCGGTGTCGTTGGCCGCGAAACTGCGCACCCGGTCGACGCCGACGACGCGCGGATCGGCGAGCAGCCGGGTGAACGCGCTGACCGAATCGACACGCACCACCAGCACCGGCAGGTGCTCGAAGTCGCGCACCAGTGTCACCGCCGGGCCGAGGTCCCGCTGCAGCGCGCTCTTCACCGGGGCGAGGGCGCCGGGGGTGGTCGTCGACGTTCCCCCGGCGGCTCCGGGGGCACCCGCTGGTTCGGGGTCCCGGACGGCGACGACGAGGTCGACGGGTGGGCCCCCGGGAGCGCGGCCGAGCGCCGCGTCGAGGACGTCGGCGGGAACCTTGGAGTGGTCCTCCGCCGACAAACCGCCCTGCACGATGGACGGCGGTGCCGCGTCCTGACAGCCGCCGCTGGCGCTCGCGAGCAACGCAACCGCTGCCAGCAGCAAGGAACGAGCGGGACGAGAGAACCTGTCGACGACCATGAGGACACCACCCGGTCAGTTAGCTTCGGGTTCCGGGAGCATCCGGGCAACCCTGTCAGTGGGGTGGGTCAGATCGAAGCAGCAGAGCACGACGGTGAAGCCTGTCGACGACAAGGTGGCCGCTGACCTCGGCAAGGCGGCGGAGAGCGCCGGAGGTCGAGCGCGGACCAGCTCGCTCGGCAGTACGGCGTCCACGCCGACGCGTTTCTTGGCTGGCGTGACGCCCCGGTGACGGCGATCGAAGAGGCAATGGTGACCGGCGCCGGCGAGTCTGCGCGTGAACGAGCGCTCGAGCGCGAGGTGGCGCAGCTGCGGTCGGCGCTGGCGCAGGCGACGTGGGAGCGAGCCATCGCGATGCAGGGCGTCGCGGAATGGATGCGTGCGAGCCGCCCTTCTCGGCCCGCGCGGTCGCGGCGCCGAGGCGCGAGACCGACGCGGGAGCGCGGGGCATCGAGCCCGGCCAGGGTCCTTCGCACGGGGCACCGCGAGGGGCAGCCCGCGTCGCCCGGAGGGATCCGCCGGGCGGCATGCAACCCGTGTCCGTGCGTTGGAATCCTACAAGTAGGACTCTTCGCTTCCCATTTTTCACGGACTTCCCGTCCGCCGGTGCCCCATGCGTCGCTGTTTCCCGAGCCTGCCCGCCCTCGTCCTCGTCGTCGGCGCCTGCGCCGACACCTCCGACTTGCCGTCTCGGACCGGCGGGGATGACGTACCCCCGGAGACGCCGGCGGACGCCGACGAGATCGTGCGGCCAAGCGACGGCCTCGATGACGAGGACCCCGCGGCGGCCGGCGGCGGCGCAGGCGGCGCTGCTCCCCCCGCCGGCGGCGGCAGCGACAGCAGCGCCGATGACGGCACCGACGCCGCCGGCGACGGCGGCACCGCGCCCCCGGTCCCGCCGACGCCGCCGCTGGTGACGGCGCGGTCGTCGGGCGTCGACAGCCTGCTGTACGCGCTGGTCTGGCGGGACCCGAGCGCGCTCGGCAACGGCTTCGCCCACGACCACGTCGTGCGCGCCACCATCTGGGCCGGGACGCTGCAGTTCCGCGTCGGCGACGCCAGCGACTGCTTTGTCGACATCGACCTCGAGACCGCCGGCATGTTGAACGACGAGCCGAACATGCGCGCCGAGGTGGGCCTTGACGGCACCCTGACCGACAGTGACCGCGAGACCGTGCGGGAGCACATGCTCGGCGAGGACCAGCTGGCCGCAGAGAGCTTCGCCACCATCTCGTTCACCTCGACGGCCTGCCGCGGCGACGTCGATGGCGACGGCACCCTCTCCGTCGACGGCGATCTCACGATCCGCGACGTCACCCGCCCCGTCACCTGGAGCGTGACCTACCGGGTGGGCAGCGACGGGCGGCTGTTCGCGCAGGGAAACCTGACCGTCTCCCAGACCGAGTTCGGCATCACCCCCTATAGCGCGTTCTTCGGCGCCGTCCGCGTGGCTGACGACGTCGACCTCGCCTTCGACCTCGTCGGCAGCCCTGCCGCACCGTGACCGCCGCGCCGGGATGACCCGCGGGGCGTCGGGGCACGTGGCGGGACAGCGCGGGCCGCAGCGCCCGGTCCGCGCTGCGCCCTTCGGCCGGGCTGCTACGCCGGGGCGATGAGCCCGCTGCCCGCCCCACGCGCCGGGCTCCACGCGCTTGTCCAATGTCCGTCGACTGCGCCGGCGCCGGCGGTGGGGACACCGTCGCCGGCCCCGACACCAAAGCCGTCACCGCCGCGGTCGGCGTACCGCCTCGACTGGGCCGCTCTGCTCAAGCGCGTCTTCGCCGGCTCTGTCATGGGCTGCTCGCGCTGCGACGGGCCGATGAAGGTCATCGCCACCATCGAGGAGCCCACCGTCGTCAAAGGCATCCTCACGCAGCGCGGTCTGCCCGCCGAGCCGCTCCCCGCTGTGAACGCGCAGGCCCCGCCCACGACGGTGAAGATGTTCAATGACCCTTGAAGCCAAGGTCACCGGGGGGCCACCGGTCTTTGCCCGTCCATGCTGTGACATTCGACGGGCGGAGCCATGTCGCAGCCCGCCCGGGAGCGGCGTCGCCGGTGTCTTCGCAGGGGGTCAGGGCTGGTTCTACCCAGGGGCGAGGGTTGGTTCAGCGGAAAGTGCCCCTGTTCTCCCCCCCCGCGCCACCACCG
>Ga0194129_10007139_pt1 | contig 13416 bp, 4 predicted proteins | sample TA2KigCa35mmetaG_FD_150862 | JGI IMG/M metagenome (GOLD analysis project Ga0194129, IMG submission 150862) | Freshwater microbial communities from Lake Tanganyika, Tanzania - TA2015038 Kigoma Deep Cast 35m | ecosystem: Environmental > Aquatic > Freshwater > Lake | place: Tanzania: Lake... | reverse complement strand
CCCCAAAACCCCAAAACCCCATAAAAAGGCCCAAAAAATTAAGTTTATAATTAATTTAACTCAATAAAGATGTAAGACGGAAGACACCTCAACTTTACTGAAACCATTGAAAGACTCAAGTAACTCATAGCTAACTCTTAGTCAGGTAAGTGATCCAACCGCTTTTTCTTGGGTTTTTATTCTAATTGATAGATGACTAACAAATTCTAATGCTTCTAATGCGGGTGGTCTCGCTCAAGGAGCAGTCGGAGCGAAATGCAAACAATAATGTTGATTCTAGCTACGAAGCAAAGATCTAAACAGAGACAACACCTCTAATTTTTGAGTTGCTGGAAAAAAGACCACTTAACGGCAAACGAAAAGATCTTAGACATGATCTGCGCTTACAGGCTGTGGCGATCTTGAATTTGTTTTATAACTTCATTCGCAACTATGAATCTTAAAGCCTACACCTCCAATTAATATAATTGTAAGACCTCTTTTTGTCTAAACTTTTAGATGCTTTAAAATCTTAAAAAAGGACAGCGAAGAAATCGGCACCTTGGTCGTGAAGATACTTGACTAATTTTTGCGACTAAACTATTTAGCTTAATCAGGCATGATAACTTTGGTAAGTTTTAGGTTCTTGATCTTAATTTTTTCAGTCTGACGTAAGAGAATAAGTACTGCCATTTTGTGAAGACTATTTGACTTTCCTGAGTAGTGTGCCAACACTCGCTCGCACCATGACTCTCCAACAATTAGAAATTTCACCTGAAACCAATCCAACAGACCTTGTGAGTCAGCAGTAACTAAGAGAACAAGTACAAGGCAACTTCCAGACGTTTGCTTGTCGAAGCCTTAAACTTTACAATGAACTTTTTCCTCGACTCCTCCGTCGAGAATGGACACGCGCACAATTACAAAATCAGATGAATGAGATTGTTATCGATAAACTCAAAGAAAAAGTCCTAGAACTTATGAAAGAATTTTCAAAGTTTGCCTCAGATTGTCGCACATAATAGGAAAAGTTAAGGGCACCAATAATTTTTTACAAGGTAGTGCCAATTGTTTGTTCACTGATCAATCCACTTTGCCACTTAGCCTACTAAAATATTAACTTCATCATGTATAATTTTGGTGACTTGGTTAAGTTTTTTTATCGGATGGCATTAATTGTGCCTGTTAATTAATTGGAGACCAGAGACACGCTTGTCAAAGACATTTTTGATTTAAGCGATCAAATCTTCAAAAGATTGTAAAATAGTCAAATTCAAAACGAGGACGTTAAAAATTTTGCATAAATGCAAAAACAAATCATAAAATCAAACTTGGACTCTATAATTGAGTGTCACACAACTTTGATAAAGAGTGGCTAACCTAACGAAATAGTCATTGAGTAATTGATGCGCAATACACAATTTTTTATTGAAACTATTCTTTAAAGAGAATTACAACCAAGTTAAATTGCCGCTGTAATGAAATTTATAATTGCATGCATTTTGAGTCCAGCTTGTTCGTTTTAGTTATAAACAAAGATTTTCCCTTTTCTAATGCAGTTTAACAAAAGCTTGAAAAGTTAGCGAATCGAAGTAATAGTATTTGAGAACGTTCAGCCACAAGTCAAATTAAATGTACTGGAATTGTAAATTGAACTTTTGAATGCGTATCTTTTATTTTGCAAAAGTTGGCGGAAGCAAACATTCTAAGGAATAAAATACTTCTCTGAACTCAAGACAAATACTCAAGCAGAAGAAAATATTAACTTTTATGACTCTTTTACCCTGAAAGAACATGAGATAGTCGATACTTTTGATCAAACCTTTGCAAAAAATTGGAAGAAAATGCAGTTCAAATTAGAATACACAATAAAGGCGCAGATTGCACAATTAAATCAAATGTAAGAGTCAGTAGAAACAGCCTAGGAAAAAGACCGACTTGAAAACAAACTCAAGCCAGAAAATTTGAAAAAAGAATTAATTGAGCAACTTTACTACTAAACTGTCAAAAAAGTATTCTCTGACGTCGAGAGTATTCTTATTTTTATCAAGGAGTTATAGTAGAGTAAAACATTTGGTCCAGAAGTAATAAAGCTAATTGAAAAACTTATCACAAATTGCTGCCACATTATTCATAATCTCTCACACTTTAATATGGCTTAAGATGATAAGTAAAAGGAAATCTACAAGAGCTTGCATTAGTGCGTTTATTAACTCCAAGTAAACTAATGGAAAGATATCCTCACTCGAGTAGGTGATACTATTTTCGGATTAATAATTAGAGCAAGAGCAAAAGGACTATAAAGAGGTATGATAGAGTTCTCCAGAAGTTTTCTTTTGCTTCAAAATCCGATACCACCAAATCTACCGCAATAGTAATAATAGCCATCGGCAGGCGTTGTATTGACGTAAGCTCAAAAGTAGGAAGAAAATTATAAGATTACATTTATTGAGCTATTTTTTGAGTACACAAAGCGTAAAATAACATTATTTGAGAGCAAACAGGAAAGCAAGGGCGTTGAAAACTGGTTTGGACTTACAAAAATGGACAAGTAAATGTTACAAGTTTTACCACTAACTAAAATTCAAGAGGCTTTGCAACGTAAACTACTTTCAATTGGTGAGCAATGTTTGTAGCGTGCGAATGACATGCGTGTTAAACATACCTTCTTCGGTATTTTTATCTTCTGCATTCAAAAAATAAAGTCAGGACAACTTGTGCCTAAGTACTTTTTGATAATTCGACACTTGTGGAAAGAATATTGTAACATTGATGACCATTCGCAAAACATCAAAGAAATTTAAAGAGACTATATTCCGATGATTCAAGGTTTAATTACAACATTTTTATAACAAAAAGACGAAGTAAATTATGCAAAGTAGCTTAATGAGATACTCTGTTTTATTCCTGCAAAACTCAAGCACCTGCTAGACTACCTGCCAGATATTTCTAAGCCACTAGTTGATTGTTTAGAGAGTCAATAATATGATTAAACAGAGGGAGGCGAACACACTTTATAATATTGGATTAGTGCCCTAGCAGCATATCCCGAGCTACTAGATCCAGTTCTTGACAATATTATGCCAGATTTAAATAGGTGCATTAAATAATCAGTGTTTGTTTTACCAAACCTATCTCTTAAACTCCTGGGTAAACTTGGTGCCAGAACGAGACAATATGATTATGTGAATGAACTAAAACCACGTAACTACGCAGAAGATGGACTTAAAATATGTCTTAAAGACAAACATTCGCAAGAAGAAATTCTTTTAGGAATAGACTCAGTAATTGACGTACTTTTAATAAAAATATTATATCAGGTTGAAAATTTTAGTGCAAACCAACTGAAACAAGCAGTATAATTCGTATGATGTGCATTTGTAACCTATATTGATCCTAATTATGACGTTGATTACATGATATCATGCTTAATTTTAGCTGCTTAATAGGAAAGTACAAAAAATAGTCAACTAAAAACTCCGCCTTTTAATTCATCTTTTGATGCTAGAAAACCTTAAAAGGTTATTTCCCAGATGACAACAGGCTCAGAATCACATGTGTTTGAAAAAATTTTGCGGTGTCTTATAATTGGCTGCACTACTTTATCGAATAACTCTCCTGAACATATCAAAGTGTAGCAAGAGCACAACAAATTCATGGATTGGGTAACTAAATACTTTACGTTGATATACATTTGTAAAAATGGAAGCCTAACAAAACCAAGTGAGATAGATGAAATTAATCCACTTTTATTCATTGAGTACGTAGTGGAGTTTTTGTACTTTAATGTGCAGTTAGGATATTTTTAAAAGTAAAAGGCGGATGGCTAACGTCCCTACTACGAAGGAAGCAAATTTGCTATTAAGACGATGCTTAATCTAATAAACTAGATTTATATAGGCTAAGAAGAGGTATTTGATAATTTGGAAATCATTTAACTTTTAATTAAAAAGATTTGTAATCAAGTTGACGAGCTAGCAAAAAATCTTCCTATCGGAATTGCCATAAAAATTTTAATCAAGTACTTGCCTCTAAGAACTGTCAAAAAGAACACTGATATTCTCATTAGTACTTTGTTCAAAATCATCTAGCTATCGAATGACTCAATCATTTAGTATGTGGCAGGTGAAATAGTGCCTATAATAGAGAAACTATTTAATAAAATTGGAATTTACGATTTTCTTGTTTTGGGTAATCTTTCACATGAATATAAGGCAGTTTACTTCAGTGTTATCGATAAGGTAATAAAGACCATAAAGTCTACATAACAGGTGGCTAGGCAATGCGGAAAAACTTTGCTGGATAAAATTGCACGAAAAAATAATGTTTCAGTTTTTAAATTACTTAATACGGTACGAGTAAATTAAAACTAGCAAATTGATTCTAATTACTTGCACCCATAGTAATAGTCATGGTACGAGTTTATTTACATTGAAGAATTAGAAAGAAAAATAAAAGATGCCTTTGAGCTTTACTTAGGCAGTTATTCAGCAATTAAGCAACTGATATCATTTATAGAGGTAGGCTAATTTTTAGTTTAAAACAGTGACGATGATACAATCAGACAAAAGCGGCATGTTTATCTAGGGATAATTGACGTTTTGGTTGCAATATTAGAAGAAGAGCAGGACAAGTTTGAATCTGTTTTAGAAAGTAAAAACGAGTCTATAAGCTTAGAACCTAATAGTGCATTAAACAAATTGAGCAAAAGGTACATGAAACTAGAAAGGATTTATTTAGCTTAAAATCGAGAATACGACAGCTATTCATAGACGATGCATCCCCACCAATTTTTGGAAACAAATTATTTTGAAGTAACAAGCGAAAGTAGAGATGTTAAATTTAAGAATGATGTTGAAAAGTTGAAACAGAAACAAAGTTGGATTAGCTATAATATTTTCGATAACTAACATTAGTCTCAATTAATATTTGACAAAGTTCACGAAGGTTCCTATCAAGAGTTTTTGCGGCAAGACATTAGCGTTTTAGATGAAATAAAGAAAGCAGTAAAGAATAAAATCGAAGCTTTCACCACTAAACTATTTGGTAGCTCTCGTATTTAAGATTTGAGCTATGATTATATGCAAGACTTGTACGAGATATATCCAAATGTCAGTATTCACTGCAAACTAATTACTAAGGCTCTCCAATTTCTTTGTGATATAGTGAGTCATCCAGAAATGCACAAATTTATAAGAGTAAGATAAAATGAGTTTTACAAAGAAAACTATCAAGCTTTTTATGATGACACAAGAGATACAGAAAATTCAGGACGATACTTAATAAACAAATTTGACTATTATTGTGTAGAGGTAAAGTCAAAACTTATTTGCATATTCTTTAAGTTCCTTCAGCGAGATGAAAAGTTAATATAGAAATAGGCTAAGAAGTGTTTAAAAAAGCTAATATCCATTGAGAATTCGCCAAACGACGCCCTACCAAACTACATACTTAAGGAGTGTGTAAGGCCAGTGCTTAGCATATTAGGTAATATGGCTCAACGTTAAGCTGACGGATTAGTGTAATAAAAAATCAGTTGCTATCAACACTTTGGTAAGTTGATAAAAGTATGTCATCAATGCTTCAATGATGAATTGGTGAGGCATTTAATTTCAAACTATCAACAATTAGATCACTTAATTCGATAGCCGTACTTAAAGTTTGAAGCGCCTTAAAGCTTTGATCAAACATCAATTACTGAGATTGATTGCAAGCAAAAGTATTTAATTGATTAGTACAATATAAAAGTGCGCTAAATTGAAACATGTTGTTGCATAATAAAATGTTTGTACTTTTTATGCTTGCAACGTAATGGTATGTTGAGAGAGACAAAAGAGGTTATGCAAAACTCCTTACTTTTTGATGATTTTCTTATTAGATAGTTTTAAATCTAATTTGATTCTTAAGTTTAAGAAATAGCAGAGAATAACAATTCATTAGTGTACTAAAATATATATGACAAGATAAGTCCTTTGCGGGTAAAATTGGGATATTTGTAATCTGATCTTCAATAAACAGTCGCAAAATTCATTACAAATCGATTTTCAGATGCCTAAGAGTTACTATAAACTCGTTAATTTTAGCAAATATTACTTATGATCTTAAGCAGGCGAGAAAATTTTCTGCTGCGAGAACGTATTTCCCGGGAGCAATATATGAAGTATTACTTCACAAGGCCAAGGGACAATCTAAACTTTCCTTTAAGTTCGAATAAGGACTCATTCGATGAGCGATATGTCTTGGGTGTGAATTTAGTGTATATACTATCCAAGTTCAATCAAAATTACCTACTGAATTCCAAAAATAGTGAAATACTGGACTAACTCAGAAATATTTGGATTAACAAGACTTTTCCTGTTACTTTAAATTAAACTAACGGCATTTTATTGTACACCAAGATTTTGAAAATTTTGGTAAGATACTCTTAGAATGAAAAAAGCGACACTTAAATTCTGTTTGATCTTTTGAAAGACTTTAGATTCTAGTCTTCACCTTATGATTTACGGCCAATCGTATAACTATGCACAACTTATATCCCAGAAAAATATTCATCTCAAAAGAAGTACAAGCTTATGATGTCAGCACTTGAGAAAATTTAAAGAAGCTCAGCAAAACAAGAATCAAAGTATTGCATGTTCGAATTTACTTTTATGCCTCTTGCACTTCAATGCGCCAAAGATGAATCAAGTTTTAGAAAGCTTTTTGATAAGGAGTTAATTAGAAGTTTTTTCTTCACATTTTTGGTAAATACAAGCTAAAATGGATAAGAAGAAAGAAGAGTTTGGTAAATTATTAAAGAGGATCTTGAGGATCGGTAATAAATATCTTACGAAAACTTCTTTATTGAAATAGTTAAGGTCATACTTATAATTTTGCGTTTTACTGACTAGGCTTAAATTGATGAGAACTGGATTTAATGGCAGATTCAGCCTTGCATAATGTTTTTAGACAAGCAGGCTAAGCATGCGACTAATCAACAACTTAAAGAGCTTTCTTATTTTACGATGTCATGCTTCGCAGTAAAGTAATTTGGTTTGCAAATATCTGGTGAAGAAGATTCTGAACAAAATCTTATCATGACTACTATCACTCAAAAGTAAAGTAACTATTTAGATTTGATGCACAACAATGTGCTTAAGCCTATTTTAGAGTACAATTTAAGCAAATCACATCAAAAGAAACTTCTGGTTCTCTCACTGTAAAATGTTTTAAAGATTTCTTAACATTTTGATCAAATGAGAATGAGAAACTGGGAGATGGTCGAACGATAATACTGTCAAGAATCATAATTGGCTTAGCGGATAACATTCTGCGCCTTAATTTCAAGCTCAATTTTGGAGGGCAACATCAAAGTGACTGCAAATATTTATAGAGCTTTACAAAAAACGATATTCTAGTACAGAGATTACTATGAAAAGGGAATGAGTGATTTCAAGAATATAAAAGAGGCATTTTAGATAATATAAACAATTATAAAATTAACAAAGGAAAGAAAAGCAGACGCTGGTGAAAACTTTACCATGAAAAAAGAAATCTAGCGAGAGATATACGAGCTATTCACGAACATAACATGCATTTAAGAAGCTATGACAGTTTCTCCGGAGCTGGACAGGTAAAAAGAAAGTGTAGACATGTATTGTAAATTAAGTACTTCTTGCCTTCAATTTATGAAGGAGATCGCTCAAATGTTTCCAGTGCCTGAGAGATTTACATTCTGCAAAGGGCAAGAAGTCAAAGGTGTGAAACCAATGTATTAGGTTTTATTTTAATTGAACTTCTTGTCAGTCTAAATCGAGAATAATTTTGACTTTCCGCTAAAAATAAACGTCTTGATAGACTTTTTTAAGCTACTAAATTTGCAAAAGATATCCATCTCTATGCTAAACTTTAGATTAGTTCTTCTGCCAATTTATATTTTAAAGGCCGTGATAAAGCAAAGAGACAAACTTCTTACTCAAGAGTAGTACACGCAGTTGCAACTTGCAGTAACGGATTGCATTAAGCTTGATCTATTCAAGGTAAATTCTAGGCAAGTCAAAGAACATTAATGCTAGCTAGTCGAAATGTATAACCAAGAGCTCAATAACAACCTTAATCAAAATATACAGCAGAATCCTAACTAAATATTAAAAGAAGTCACAGAAAAAACTGCTAAGAAATTTGACCAATTTGAGTCAGAAAAACTTAAAATATTTGTACCACACATGACAATTCGCATAATAAAAGCTTTTGAGGAGCTTAAAAGTTAAAATTATCTGACATTGCAAGAATTTTAAGCCTGGATTTCACCCGACATTTACAAAGATGTTGCAAATTCATTTTTTAAACTTATCAGCGGATTTCGTCTCGCGGTAACCCAAGAAAAAGGTTTGGTTGATATGATTAATTTAAACTAGCCTTACATTCAATCATACGAAAATTATCCTTTTATTGACAGCATGATAGACTTTAGTTTAGAGCCACCAATTTAAGATAACTTTATCAAAGAATCTATTGTAATCGGACTAAAGTCTATAATAAATAACATAAAAATAAACGAAGATCAAGACAAAGCATACCAACAGTTTGAAATACTTAAGTCAATTCTTAAATACTTAGAAAGTGTCAAGTGTTGTTGGTATTTGACTGAATAAATACTTGAAATCACTGAGTTGCTAGTTATAGATAGGCCACAGGACAGAATAAAACTTTTAGTAAAGGAAAAAGCAAGTTGGCTTATTAGACTAATGAATAACAGAAGACTCAAAGATTCGTTTGACGGAAAGGAAAAGCAGAGATAATTTGTTGATAAGGTATACAAATTATGTCTTGATTTCCTTGATTAATAGCCTAGTTTGCAATAAAATGAAGTCTGCAGCAAAATTTTTGACAAACTTTTTCTGATGAAGCCTGGATGCAGCTATGAATTACGGACGAGACTTTTTTAAACTTTTGAGAACTTTAACGGCAGTAGTCTTAAACAAAAGATATTTTACTTCATGTTTAAGCTAACCTCTGAAGACACGGAACAAGTAATTGAATTCTTCCAAACTAAGATATTCCTAGACTTTTTGCTTTACAACTTTAAGCAAAATGGAGCAATAAGTAAAGTTAAAGAGTCAAATAGACTAGTAGCACTGAGAAAACAAACTATCTCATTTGCCATATCTTCCTAAATCACTCAGCATTAAGACTACATAGACAAAAAATAAATAATCAATTAGTTTGCTGACGAATTTGAACATTTTAAGTAAGTTTAGGTTGAAGATTTACTTTGCTCACTTTCTGAAATAATTCGTATAAATCCCGAACACAGTCATGAAAGAGGAATTGCAGAGAAAATTTTTAGCCGAATATTTTGGTAGATTTGGGAGGTCGTTCTCTAGCGGCAAGACCACCATTAGTTTGCAGCAGACATAAACAAACTTGGTCTCAATTTAATAAAAAACTACACCTAAATTTCTCAAACTTAAAATTTACAATACTAACAGAAAATCACAGTTTTCGTTCGTACAATATTTGAATAAGTTGTGAGTCTTAGACATCCTTAAGTTAGAATTGAGCCGGAAATATTGCAATATCTTGGAAAAAACTACAACTTGTGGCACATTGCTATACCAATGCTCGAAGATCATGTCTAGTTGTTTCCATTAAACGAAAGATACGTATTCGCGCTTCAAGAAATGTATGAACAATTAGTTGAAGAAGACTACAGTTCTGGACTAAGCAAAGTTATAACTAGCTCTAAAGAAATGAAGAGCTTAATTAGTTACAGTTAACACCATATGTGGGAAGAATTAAATACTTAATTTAGTAGTTATATTAACTTTTTCGCTGAATAGGAAGGACTTTTTCCATTTCTTGAATAGTAGTAGGCAACGCCGGGTAAATATAGCAGATAAATCTCCAAATAAGCTTTAATTGATATGATTCATGGTTTAGATCCATGTCAATAGTTGCCTAATCAGCCAAATAACAATGATTAGTTTAAGTAAATTTTTGAAACTTAAGAGATAGGTGCAAAGCTACATCCTTCTAACTATCCTAAGTAGGGCAGTAACAGAAATTTCACTGAAATAGACCTACGCACTTGGGAAAGTTTGTACTTAAAGTCACTTAAAATTCTTAAAGTAAGGGATTTATTCAAAGACATCGCCGACAATTTAACAAATGAGGTGCATGAGCTCAAGATTGATTATTTTTGGGCTTTCAAAGAAATGTAGCCACTCAATGCTTTACTAAAATAGGTACTTATGCCAACATAACCGCCAAGAATCCCATAAAAGTTCAATCTCAACAACAACAGCTTACAGAAAATAAAATACTTGTTGTATCAAAGCTTTTTATTAGGCCAAATACCAGCTGGTGACAGACCAAACTTTTTTGATGAAAATTATAAAGAAATAGTTAAACTAGTTATATAAAAATGGGGCCAGTATCTCCCACAATACAACGATCGGATTCATAATGAATACTTGATTTTGTTTTAACAAATCATAGAGTCACTAGAAGGCGGCAGAAACATGATTAGTATAAGAGAAACGCGAAGTTCTTAGGACTACAGATCTGCGATGAATATTTGGAGAGAGAGGTTACCTCATTAATGTGAGTCGATAGAAACATGGTAAGATATTCTAGAATCCCGAAATTTTACCTTTTCAAGTCTAAGGGATAGTATTTTAAAGCATCAACAAACTCCTTAAGGTGAAGTTAAATTTAGCATTGGAAAGTAAGAAGAGCCAGTCGATATTTGTTGGAACAACATAAAAATGGCATAAATTAGTAGGAAACATGGACTGTTAGGATTGGCTTAGTATTATCTGAATCTTGTTAAAGATCCGCTGAATAATGAAAACACAAAAGGAGAAATATTGAAACTTGAACGGTATCAATTTATGTATGAAAATTTTAAACTCTAAATGTTAATTGGTCAAGATACAATAAAAGAATAAGAAATCAAACAATTAAGCATGAGCTTTATCGAAAATAGCGATTATGACAAATGGATGAAAGCTGATATTAACCGTCTATCTGGTTAATATTTTCTCTAAAAAGGGGATTTGCAAAACGCAAAGAAATTTCTACTACAATCAATTGATGGCAATAAAAAAGAATCGAAGACATGGTTGCTATATGCCAAGCTTAATGATGCTGTTTATGCTACTAGTGGTAACTCGGAAAAAAATATGCAAGAAAAAAGTTTGGTAAATTCACTGAAAGGATATTTCTGTGCACTAAGTCTTAGCTAGCATAAATCAAGACTTCTAATTCCTTTTATATTGCGTATTCTTAATACCAAAAACTTTGAAAAGAGCAATTTAGTTTATCAATTCGCGAAAACAAATAGTGATTAGTTGCCCGTATGGCTTTGGCTATTTTGGATGCCTTAAATACTTTTATACTTGACTCAACCAAAAGAAATGCAAGAAACTTGCTCTTGGCGCTGCGCTAGACATTTATTCCTTAAACTTTGCAAACTTTATCCCTAAGCCACTTACTATCAATTGCAAGCTAAGATATTCTACAACAAAAAGAAAGAGAAGAATAGTTGGTTTGATTAGCTGCTCCAAAGAAATAAAGAAAATCTTAATTTGAAAAATCCAAAAGCAGCCCTGAGTATTGACACATTTTTATCTGATGTAAAAAATCTTTTTTCAGATAAAGGTGAAAGGTTTATAAACGTTTTGTTGGAATTTCTTCACGAGGGATTAAAGGTCAAACAGCATACAGAAAGTAAAATTGATAGATTTTATAGCTATATATATGAGAACTTTTTGAAAGGAACCAATAATCCTGCTGCGGCTGAATTTAATAAACTTTTTGTGGACTAAAATACAAGAGAGTTGAATTACATAGATCAAATTCAAATTCTTAAGAACATCAAAGACTACTTAGTGATACAGAAAGGTCTAAAATCATAAACTTAACATATTTAGGATGCTTTACCGAATTTTACCTGCCTAAATGCAAAAGGTATCGAATTGCCAGACTAGTACATCATTTCTTAGTCTGAGCCCATCTTGTAACGAATTATTACTATAGATAGAGTTGATTCTACAGTACATTGTTCTAGTTGGTCAGACAGAAAGATTGAGTTTAAATGCTAAAATAGCAAGAATTGCTATTATGTGCTATCAGGAATCTCACTAGTTAAAAAGCAGCAAGCTCAAGAAATTACTCAATTCTACTCAGATGAAAGAGTAACTCAAATTAAAGTTGTTCTAAACATGTTACTATAGCGTCACAAAGAGTCCAACATTAGAGGTGCTAAAATGCATGTGGCTCCAAAAATTCTATTGCATAATGCAAAAATGAGTACAGATGATTTAAACAATGTAGATATGCTTGAAATTCATGATTTCTTACTTTAAGAACAAGGACTAGATGCCGACCAAGCACTTTTGATTCAACTTTAACAGATTCGATAGATAATCAATAATTTGCCTCAAGATAAACCAAAAGAGATGTCATCAATCAGCTAAGACATTATTAATTAAATCAATAGACAAACTTTTAATCAGCTAACAGAACAAGTGGAGCCTTTCCTCTTCTAGTCCTATATAAACAGGATATTCTACAACGTGGACAGCTTTTTTATTTTTAAAAAGTAATTTACAAAGTTTCTAGCAGTCAATAGCTTCTTTTCGTATGTCTTCAATTAGGCGGAGCAACTAAAACTCAGTTAAATACACTTAAGCAAGTCATGTGGAAAACTTAATTTTAGTGATTGCAAGCTAAGTGAGTTCATTAATACAAGTTTAAATTCCCAGTTGCTTGATAACTCACAAATATATGAAAATTTCAGATAGATTGAATATGAGTCGTTTTGTTAGCCTTAAAACCCGAATTCCAAGTTACCATTCCGTATGACTCCAAACTTCGAACATTTTATCGGATAAATTGGTTTGCAGGGATTGTTTGCTGGTGTTATGACTGGTGCAGCACTAGCTATTTCAAAATACGAAAATTATTTTGGCTGCTTCCTGAAAGTAATATTTGCAGATGAAATTGAGCTGATGACAAATAGTGATCAAATTTAAAAAGAGCAGCAGATTTCTGAAGTAATACACTCTGATTTTGCAATTTACAAGATAAAAAGCTTGATAAACAATTAAAAAGTGCTTCATTAGCCTGAAAAAAATGAAGAACTAAAAGCATAATCAATAGGGGGTTAAAGATTGTCTCACATACGCGAAGAAAAAACGACTATCTATTTAGGTGGTCCGTAGTAAGAATGTGGAGTTCCGCGTGAATTCTTCGATCTAGAAATGGAAAGGCCTTTGGTTATGGAAGAGTTCAATAAAAAGGTTTACGATTTGATCGAGTAAGCTTAAAATGACGATCTGCGCAGTTAAAAACCTAACAGCTGGTGCGCATGGTTTTGAAATTATAAGTAATTTAACTAATCATTCTGTTTAAATTTAATCTTAAAAAAATTGGGGTTTTGGGGTTTTGGGG
>Ga0194129_10007138_pt1 | contig 13416 bp, 22 predicted proteins | sample TA2KigCa35mmetaG_FD_150862 | JGI IMG/M metagenome (GOLD analysis project Ga0194129, IMG submission 150862) | Freshwater microbial communities from Lake Tanganyika, Tanzania - TA2015038 Kigoma Deep Cast 35m | ecosystem: Environmental > Aquatic > Freshwater > Lake | place: Tanzania: Lake... | reverse complement strand
CCCCAAAACCCCAAAACCCCGTATTTTATATTATCAAAAATTTGATGTAAATGATAAGTTAAGAGCGGTTCTTTTTTCTTGTTTTTTGAATTATAATTATATAATATGAAAGACTTGAGATTGTTTCAGTAATTAACTTCTGCTTCTGCATTCATTACTCGAGTCAAACCGTTACCGCTCACTAGGGCGGATTTGTTTTTGTGGCGAGTTACTCAGTCGTTTAGTTAGCAGAGCATAGCTGCGGCTCTCCTTGTCCACACGGCCGGCGCCACTAGCGAAGGCAAGTCAACGTGGATGATAAAGTTGGTCGACTGCCCGGTCGTAGACAACAGTCCCGCGCGTTTGCCAGTCTTGTAGCAGGGGCAGGCGTACTCGTCTACGTTTCTCACGTAATTCTCCACTGGCCTGAACCAGATTAGCGGCATTTTGCTGTAGAGCTCAGCCTAAAAATTTGTTATAAATGGCACTTACTGGTATCTAATCGTCTATAACGCCTTCTTCGCGGTTGAAACGCGCGCCATCCATGAAGAAGCCATGAACATACACACCTTCATCGGGTAGCTCATCAATTTCTTCGGGCTCCTCCCATTCTTGCACCTGGAAAGAGAACGACAGGCGGTCAATTGCGATTTTAAACGCACGGGCATGGGTCTAGAGGCAGCCAGTCATGAAGCCTTAGGGGAAGAACAAGCCTGAGATCCAGTAGCTAGCTGGATTGCCATTTACTAGCCAATTGTTGATGAAAGCCACTCTATTGATCAAGTCTTCAAACCATGAGGCCAGTGGCTTGAGACTGGGGTAACCATACTTTGCCCAGTTCAGCGGCACAGTTCCATTCTATAGTGACAGATACATGGAGTCCAGAATGTCACTCATGACGATGAACCCGTGAATAGCCTGCTTTAGATCATTTAGAGACAAGCGCATGACTTTAAGCAGCCGGTTAAACTTCTCGATTTCCTAAACAAGCACAGTGGTTAGAGAGGGAAGCAGACCGTTAGTCATTTTGAATATCTCTTTTTTGCCATTTTCTCTCTCCAAATTGTCGGGCACCTCCTCAGTTATCTGTTTAATGCGGATGAGCACTATTTAATCAGGAGTCAGACTTCCTGCGCCACCGGCTATTCTAGGCTGGATGCTGAGAATAGTCTCCACAGTTCCAAGTGATTCGTCCTTCTCGTAACTAATGTTGGCGTTTTCATGCAAGCCGAAAACTTCAGGGCCGTCAAGAAGCGGTAACGTCTCAATGTAGTCTCTGTAGACCTCGATAGGTCCGAAACTTGGGGCGTAGTACAGGCCAGAGTCTGAAAACATGAAACCATCATCGAGATTTTCGGGACAGTAATACCTTTAAAGAGTTACCAACAGGCATCTTCTGTCATTGTCATCAGTGACACGTCCACCGTAATTGATATGTCCAGTCACATAGACGAGAGCGTCCCAGGGAATCTCATCTTGTTCGTCGAGGAAGATCTTGAGCATAGTGATGCTGGTGTCCAAGTCTGAGTCATTGAACTCATAAGCTATGTTCCAGCCCAGGGGTCCGAATTTTCTGCGTTCCTAGATGATAGCATGGAAGAACGCGAGACCAAAAATTAGCTTGCGCCAGATTTCAGGCTTCTTGCAGTCTTCCAGTGTCTTTTGAGTAAGGTCTGTGTAGGAACGCTTCAGGTTGGCCTTGAGCCCTCTTGGGGGTTCGGTTGTCATCTTGACACCGTTCTGGAGGGTAGAAACAGGGAAGTAAGGTGCTGGCATAGAGGTTAAGAACAAGCGGAAGTCTTTGTTAATGTCTTGTCTTTCAGTCAAGTCAAGCGTGCGTTATTCCAAAACTTCCATCCAGGACCTTGCTAAGTGGCAATTTTGGAGCATTACCCAGTCACCTGTTTTCATGGCCGCGTCCATGAATCGGTTTGCGTTATCTCCCTGTCCCTGACCAAGCGAGATGGTGGTAAGTCTGCTGTCGTAGTTCATTTACTTCGCAAACCTGAGCAGTTGTTAAGTCGGATCAGCACCAGTTGATAGGATGAAAATCATCGGGGTTTTGTAGTCAGTGTCATTGTAGACTGCTTCCATCGTGACTGTCTGGCCTTCAACGAAGAATTTACCCATGGACTTGAGTACATAGTCCTGGAATGCAAAGGACAGCTTTTCAGGGCGAAAAGCTTTCAAGATAATAGTTCTTTCAAACAAACTAATCTTCTGATCCCACTCTCCGGGCAGTGCCTCAGTCTAAGGGCTGTCAGTGGCTGCCCAGGCAGTCCATGCCTTGTTGTTGATCACAAGATCCTCCATCAAACCCTCAAAAGAGGAAGGAATGTTTAGTTCTGTGCTATAAAGCAGTTCTTGGCTAATATCTGACAGGATGTTTTTCGGGAAGGGATTTGTGCCCATCTTAGCCTTTTAAGCTTCTGACATTGGAATGGCACCACGTAGCAAAATGCTCCAGGCTACATTGCTTATTACTTCAGTATTGCGGTCAATGCTAGAGTTTATCAAGAAAGAGAAGATCAGCTTATCTCTTGAAAACAGTCCTCTGGAGACATTTATGAAAATTGTCCTAGTGCTAACGTCGATGAGGCTATTAAGGCGGGTCTCAAGAATATCAGAGGCGGGACTAGCGTCAATGGCTTTGTTGAACAACACTTTGACGTACTCTAGAGAGTTCTGATACATGTCGTTGATACGAGCCATATCGGCAATTACGAAGTACAAGATGCTGCCACGGACAGCGACCCTCTTGTATCCTAAACGAGTTTAGTTTATTTCTGCTTCGACGATATTTGCCTGGGCGATACGAGCGTTGATCTCAGTTGAGGTGATTTTGGAAGAGTCTAGCACGTTGATCAAGGTGTCTTCGTCAAGAATCTACTCTTCAGTTGATTCACTGAGCATCTTCAAGATGGTGTTTTCGATTTTTTAGATTGTCTTCTTGTCTTCTGCTATTGACACTACAATCTAATCACGCTTTTTTTCAACCTCTGGCTTCTCCTTAATGACGACATCACCAAGGAGTTACTCCTCAAGACCTTCGAAGGTGACGGTGAAGTTAATCAACGTAACTTTGATGCACACTTCTGGTGGGTAAAGGGGGTTAGGCAGCTTGGTGGTCATGTAGAGACGGAAGCCCTTGTCGTAGTCTATAAGGGTTTCGCCTAGTCTGATTTGCAGGACGCCTCCCTCTCCTTTGAACTCTGAGTGGAGCAGGATTGGATCCAGACCGGCGTCGATTCTATCTTGAACGTCATTTATCAACACTGGGTTTCCGTTACGAACTGCACCGCCAATATCTCTGAGGAAAGTGGCCTTGCCGAATTTGATCATAAGCATGGCTTCCTTCTTGTGCATGTTCTTAATCCACTTGAAGGCCTGTTATTAGGGGTCGATGCAAAGGCCCCATCTCTCTGCCATGGTTGTAAGAATACCGTTTTCGGCTGAGGTATTGTCAGTAGGTAGCTGGTCAATGCACCAACCACGGATTGTCACTGGGTCGCCCATAACCTTGACCAGTGAAAAGACGTCAGAGCAAGGAATCTTCATTTCGTTGCAGAGTTAAACCCATTGATCAGTCAGAATCTTGCGGTAGACACCAGTAAATGCACCGAAGTAACTGATGCAGGCTGCTGAAAGAAAAACGTTACCGACTAGATTTGAAATATCAACAATCAAATCAGTAACAGTTCCTTGCCATCTGACTCCCTCGTCGGCCAGAAGCACGACCAGTTTTTCAGCGCGGATCATTCTTGCAGAGTCACGAGCCACTTGCTTTTCAAGTCTTTCTTTCTCGTCTTAAAGTTGCTTAGCTTATGCTTCAAGCAAAGCGACTTTGTCCTTAACTTCTTTGACAGCAGCAAGCGTGGCGCTGAGAATGGCCATGTTTTCTTTCAGGATCTTGTCCATCTCCGCAGCTTTCTCTCTCTTCGGAATAATGTCCTTATTGATTAACTGATACTTCGACAAGGCAAGGGCCCACTCGCACAACTTACCTGCTGCGTGCGACTTGGTAGCAATCAGCTCAGGTTTGAATTCGGGCATCTTAAAGTACTTTTCACGCACCAACTTCCAAGTCTTCTCAGGAATAGTTGTAACATCAAGAGCCTTGACTTCTGATAAGAACTTTCCGGGATCCATAATTTTCTTCTTGATAGACTCCCAAGACGTTTGTTTTTCGCCAAGCATAATAACTACAGCCTCCATGGTCGTTACTACAAGGGGAGGGGGCGTTGCATAGCCTTTAATTTCACCAACTGCTGCCTTGTCGAGGTTATCGACAATTCTCTTTGCGTTTTCCAGCACTGGCAACGCTTGTGAATAATCGAAGTCAGCGTCATCTTTGATCAACTTAGCTTCAGCTGCTTTCTTTTCGACAGCTTCCTTTTCGATCATAGCCTCAGCTTCTTTTTTGTCAGCAACTGCCTTATCCTTATTCACTATCTCGAGAGTTTTCTTGAGCTGTTCATTCGACTCAATAAGCTTGGGCTGCATCTCAGCGATGTTTACTTTGAGTATGGCAATATTTGCGTTGGTGTCATTAAGCTTTTTGAGACCGTTGGCGAGTCGGTTTTTGTTAGCATTCATTTCGCGACGCTTCTAATCGAGCTTATTCAGGTACAAACTAATCAAGTCAAGATAAGACTTTGGAGTTGTATACACGCGACGGCGGAGCTCAACCCAGAATTTTTCTGAAACTTGTTCTACCGAAGTGTGGACGATAGTGCACATTTAGCATAAGCTTTCTCTGACTTGTTCACTGGGAAGTTCAAGAGTCTTGAGGAATGCAGTTGATACGTAGAGAAGCGCTTATTCTGGCCATCTGCTGAACCAGTCAAGCGTGCAGCAATTAATGAGTGACGGGAACTAACGACAGCGGACACGGAGATCGTCACCAACTGGAGACATGCAAAGACAAATGTGGAGATACTCTCGCACGCGGGAAACGAACAAGGCCTAGATAACGTCGTTTGTTTCTACTAGCTTCTTTTCAACTACGATCGGACGCACATCATTTATGATTCTGTCCTTGTCTTCTGGCAACATCAGATTTGGAATTTCTCCTGTGTTCAGCACGTTGTTAATCATTTCTAGGAAGGTCTCTTAAAGGATTTGGTTGTCAGTCATTGTGAAGGTTGTACCCTTTTGTTCTACGTTAATGCCAGTGTTGAACATTAGTTCCTTCATGAAGTCTTTGAAGTGTGGGACTCCATATCCTTTGACGATTTCGATCTGTTTGAAGGACATGTCGTATACGTGACTTGCTAGTTTGATTAGGGATTGCTTTCCTGAACCACCAACACCTATAAGCATGATGTTGCCGCGAGGCTGTTTGAGTGTTCGGAGAATCTTGAGCAAATGCAGTACAGCATCCTCGAAGAATATCAAGTTCATTTTAATTGGGTAGGAGGAGTTGAAGTCTTCCAAGAAGTCGGTTAGTAATCTCTTAAGTTTAACTGGATCTCTTATCTCTTCATAGAGTCTTTAGGTTGAATCGATCTTTAAAACGTCTGACCACATGACTTTCTTTTCGCCGAAAAGATCATCGAATGTCAAAGGAGACCTGAAGTTCTTATTCAATAAATCGATTACCAGATTGGTGAACCATTTCTCGTCATCTTAGTTGATCAGTCTGTCGTAGAAGACACGAGACACCTCATTAACCCAAAGACGGTGCATAGAGTCAGGATTTTGCACTGTCTTGGGATGAGACATCAAAATGCCTTGGATGACCTTGGACACATCACGCAAGTTGAACATATAGTGGAATCTGCTTGGGGTGGCTCTGAGCTCTAGCTAAATCTTAGTGTAAATTTCGATTGTGCTCTCGATTGCGCTAAGACAGCAGCTTTACACTGCCTCTTGGAATCCTGTCTTCAAGAAACCTTCGAGAATGGACGTGAAAATCTTGCTCAGCACTTAGGGTGTTGCAACTGGCATGCAGAACATGTTAAAATGTGTGCTAAAGCGAGGAGTTATGACTGCGCGACCACCTCCAGGGGGAGCAGCACAGCCGATCAAGGTGCAATCTTGAATTCCTTTCCATTGCCACTCTGCTCGGTCGTAGAAACCCCATTTGTCAGCAATCAGTCTGAGTAGCTCAATTGGAGGCTGGGCTCCATACGTCTCAACTTATGGCATGTTAATATCGTCAACGAAGATTGTGACTCTCTTTCCAGGTGCTGCACCATATGTCATACGTGTCTTCTTTTCGAGCTTTTCTTCCAAATTTTATTGAACTTTAAGAGACTCTGTTTAGGCTGAGAAGTTGAGGTAGATGGCAGTTAAGTCATTCTAAGTCATTGCGTTAAGTGTGTTGGCGATTGTTGCCGTCTTGCCAACTCCTGTAAGCCCGGTAAAGAAAACATTTTTCTTGACAGTTAATAAGGCTTCAAGGCAGTAACGATGTTTGAAAGTGTCAGCGGTGGGCACCATCAAATCAAAGTAGCTTGCGTCTCTCTAATATTCAAATTTAGGAACGCTGCCATCCCAGGGTTTAAAGGTGTGTTCTTTCTTCATGTCGTAGAAGAAGTCGTAAACAGTCAAGCTTGTTGGTAAGTTTGCTGTTTTGAAGCAGTCCTTCACAAGGTTGTCGAAGTAAGACTTGCTCCAGTCATCTAAACTGGCACCAAGACCCCAGGCATAACTCCAGGCGAAAACAGCGTCAAGATCCTTGCGTTTTTGCTTGTCGTCGCCTTTGAATCCTGCTTCAACGCGGAGGAAGTTGTCAAGGAAATTGCAAACTGACTTGACAAGCTGTAAGTTGTCAGTCTTAACTGGCTCTTTAAGCGAACCATTGCGGATTTTTTCGATTCCGATGTCGATTGTGGACAGGAAGACGTCAAAGAGATAGCCTTGAAGGTCTTTCGACAAAATTGTTTCGTCAGGGAAACGGTCTTCCATCCATGTTTTGACGTATGGCTACCAGCCAAGTTCATCAGCAGTCAGGTAAACCATACCGCAGCGAGATACGGTAGCGGGGGAAGCTACTGCTAAATCCATAACCTCAAACAGCATGCGCATCTAGGGACGCAGCTTAATGCGCTGTCCATTAGACAGGCAGAGAGTCATGTTGTCATCGAGCACAGTATTCATGTTCTCAATCCAAATGGCGTCTACAGGGCCGTCGAAGATTGTCCAGGTTTTTTCATCGCTCAGATCCTATGCTGCTGCTCTCATGATCTTGGAAGCAAGACCATCAGACCACTCTTGACTAGTTTCATCTATTTCTCCGTACAATTCACCCATAGTGATTGCCTTAGGATTCAAAAGTTGCTTGTTGACTTTCTAGAAGGAGCGGTCTGGGTGGTTCTTATTGCGCATCTCGGTCATAACATCAGCGAGCACTTCATAGCATGAAGTCTTACCTCCACCGGTGGGGCCTACAAGCATGACTCCGAATCTGACGTTGAAAGTCTCGAAAAGGTAAATGACTTTTTTCATGAACTCCGGCTTTGGTTAGAATGTAAGCTTCCGACACGAATCGGAGATCTGCTTCTCTAGCACAGTGTAATCTGGATCCAAAATTTCAACTGTGGGGAACAGATCTTGGATGATAGCTGCAAACAGGGGCAAATCGTCCTTCAAAAATTTAGGAACGTTTGCATCTCTCATGGCGCGGATAAGCACAGCGTCTTCGGGCATCCCGGCATTTGCACGCTTCAAAAAACCAGCCATAACTAGTACAGACTTCACGGCACGCATACCGAAGTCATAATGGTCTTGCTAGCTCAACTGCTCAGAGCTCAACTTATACAATTGGACCATCTTTTGGGACAAGACCTTAGCTTCTCCGAAACCTTCAGCGAAAAGCATAATTTCGGCGATAAGACGATAGTCAGGAATCATCATAGCGACTGGCCTAAACATGACTTTGAGATTATCAGGTAGCTCAGTACGGCCGGCATAACCGGGGTTCATCGTCACATGCGCACCAAAATCTTGTTTTAGGACTATTGTTTCTCCGAAAAAATCGAAGGTGTCCCTTGGTGCAATCAGCGCATTACGAATAGTGCGCAACTGTTGGGCGATGACGGACAGTACTTCGACGTCGATACGGTTGAACTCGTCGAGGCAGGTCCAGGCGCCTTGTTGGCAAAGACCAGCGAACAAGCCTTGCATCATCAAATAGTTGACTTGGTCAGAGCAGTTGAACACGATACAAAGGGTTGCAATAGCCTTGGCAAGATCCTTGGTCGACTCAGTCTTACCAGTACCGGCAGGACCGGCAGGGTTCGCACCCAGTTTGATGTGTAGCGCTCCACTAATGGTAATCCAACATCTGTCGGTAAGGGGAGTGATGACCAGTCTGGATGTGGCTCCCATGTATTCGAGTCCGTATTTAAGCACTGCTTGAATCTGCTTGATCACGACATCGCCATCTACATCGTTGGTTTCGTAGTAGTATCTTAACTGTTTCTACCAGTTGAAATCGTAAACGGACTGCACGTTTTCTTGTTTAAGTTCTTCAACGATATCACGAGCATGAACATCAGTTGTGATCAAGGCAACAATAATGCAACGTTGTAAGTCGGTTAGATTAGAACGTACATGCTGGGTCAAGTGAACGAGTTAGTTCTCTTGGTTATCAAAGTGTGTTTGAAGCGAAAGAGGGTCGTTTTGCATTTCGTTGATAGCATCTTCAGTACTACTGCACCAGAACACTTAGGCCATTGCTGCTACGACTTAACCCGGGTGATTTAGAACCCACTCTTTACGGCCAGCTTCACTATAAGTTTAATTTCCTTATTTGAGTTTCCTGTTTATAGTAAATTTCATTTCTTCCTACACAGCAAGAAGCCAGCCTTCAACTGGGTTGCGCATCTTTGGTGCTTTAATGAAATCGATGCTCTCCTTTTCTTTTGAGTACATCCTCGAGATTTCTCCACTGAATTCATTAATGTCAAGCTTGACCAGATTGTCAAAAAGTGTTTTCAAGTGAAGCATGATCACAGATATGTTGTCTGAGTTGGCGAGAATTTCAAGTAGCTCATCGTCTGACAGGAAGTAGAAGCGTGGGAAAGCCTGACGCTTTGTCTCCATGTAGCCAAGCAGCGCTTTGGTGATGTCGTCGAGGGTTTTGTTCCATCCAATAAGCTTGTCATAAATGCCTGGGTCTGATTTAATTAACCTCCGGCAGTTTGGTTGTTTATTGATCTTTTACATCAAAGTTCGGAACTGCTTGTCTACGCTTTGGAATAAACTGTCTTCTTTAGCGAGTGTCTTTCTGATTTCAGGGGACCCAAAAATGTTCTCCAAATACATCCAGGACTTTTGCACAGTGACCCACTCGTCAAGGGCGTTTGACAAAATTTGAAGGTCCTTCTTCATTTGCTCAGCGTCAACCCGCATGACTTTGACAAAACGGTTGCCGAGAATCATGTTAATGGTGGCTTGACCTTCGTCCAAAGCGGCGTATACGAGGTCAATCTCGATAAGCTGGAAAAAACCTTCCTTTTCTTTGTAGGTCTTTGTGCCAAAGTTTACACTTTTCCAAACTTCATTGAGTTAGTTAAGCTGCTCACGAAGTTTGTACTCACCTGTAGCCTGGACACTGACAGCGACGATTAACTCCTGGTGTTTTACGACATCAAGGTCAATAAGGGACTAAAGAGTGAAGTCTTCACTATTAACCTCCAAGTTCTGACCTACAATTTAGCGGATTTCATCCCAATGGTCAGCGTTAAGATGAGGGTTTCTCAGGGCATTCACGATTGGCATGGCTCCAGTGAATGTTTGAACACTCTCTTCCAGCTTCATCTGGATGTAGTTAGTCGGTAGAATCTTACCAACTCTGGTGCTGATTTTGGCGTATTTTTCACACTGCTTGGTGATCTGGTCAGCTGCTACTTTGCTGAAGGAGGTGGTAACCCATTCCTTCAAGAGCGTGTCCCACTCTTACATCGAATGCCAAAGTAGCACTCTGTTGTAGAGGTCAGTCCTCAACTCGTCCAGATTATTGAAAACAGTAGGAGAAACATTGAGGGTCTCTTGCCACGAGTTATACTTAATAGAGGTTTCCTCAAGTTTCTTGAACATTTCCCATTTTTCATCGAGTTCTTTAATGATCTCGTCGGTGTTTTGCTTCTCGTCGAGATATTTAGGTTAAGTGGACTCTGAGTGCAAATTGGAAATTTGGTTGTTCAATTAGGGGATCAGCTGCTCGAGCTGCTTTTTGAACTTTTCGTTCGCGGTCTCCATGGACTGCTCGACTGACTAGACAATCAAAGTTAGCTCCTGAATGAGCTTTTTAGTGTCCTTTAAGTTTTGTTCGTCTTCTTTCTTTATTTTGAGAAGACCGTTAGCTTCCACTACTTGGTACACTTGGGAATAAAGATCCACTTTGTCTCTGTAGTTTTGGAAATTTTCCTAAATAGCGGCAAGGAACTTCGTCTGAACCACGAACTCTGCTACATTAGTTACATTTAGAGAAATGTCCTTGACTGACTGGTGTAGCCAGACCCTAGCTGCTTCAATACGAACTTTGTTCTCCGCTGGCAGTAACGCTTCAATTTAGTCGTTGATGTTCTTTGGCGTCGGCTGAAGTTTTAACTTGATTTCCTTAGAGTCGATCTGCAACATGCCGATGTCAGTTGAACTTGGAAGATTGCTCTGGAAGTGGCTTTGGTGGTACTTAAAGAGCTTCATTACATTGCTAATGGTTTCTACAGTGTTCCTCAGCCTTTCGTCCTTCAAAGCGTTGGGGTCGAACATGGAGTTGCGCCAGTAGATTTCCAAGATGGGCTGGAATCTAGAAAGGTACGTCTTTGTCTTAGCGAAGGCACTCTGGACGAGCTCTATAACTCTTTACTTTCTCTGGAGATAAATATTGGTATCGTTAATCCAAGTCATTGGGCTTAAGTGTTCGTCTTCTGGAGATTCCCAATCAGCGCCAACAATATCGTCCCACTCTTCAAGAGCGTCAGCGTACTTTTTCATCTCTTCGTGTTTGGACCAGCGCTTGAAGCAGTTTCCGATTTCGTCGACACCAAGATCGAAGTCTTGGCTAATACGGGTGATGAAGTCATCTTCATTTGGGCTGAAATTTGTCCAGCGGTTGTGAATATCGGGCATTGTTCTTTTGTATTTCTAAGTTGGAGCTGCAATTTCTGGCTCCTAACCCTCTTCAAGTTCTTCTTACTCCTGTTTTTCTTCTTCTAATTCGACGTGGGCGAAGATGTCGAATTCATTGACGATAGACTTACCTCTTGGGGGTAGGACGAAGTCATCAATTGGAACCAGAACTTCGTCTGAGGGGTCTATTTTTTATGATGCATTAAGAACGAGGTTGATGTAGAATAGGGGCTCGTATCCACGTTAGGCTTGTCCTGAGCCGCTGTTATCGTCGAACTCCATGACCATGATTTTGTCGAGGTTTTCAGTGCCATGGACATCAAGATCTTCAAGTCGGTTCAGCATATCGCTGATGGAGTTTTTGTAAATGGTGGCCAATGCCTCCATCGAAAGGAAGTCAACGAGGTATGCGAAGCGCAGGAAGCGGGAACATACTTTTCTGAGACTGCTTCTGTGGCCGTAAGTCATGCCTGTGGGAAAATCTAGCTTTGCAAAAGTATCATTGGTGTCCTGTTTTTTCATAGTAGCCGCGTTGTTACTGGATTAGATGGGGTTGGTCCTCTTGCGTTCCTCGTCCAAGGTGATCTCTGACATGATACGCGTGCGCAGCTCGCCAAGGACCTTGTTTATGCAAGTGTTAATGTTTAAACGCGACTAATCTGACTTCTTTATAATCTAGTTCCTTATTTTTTCACGGCACGCTTTCTAGGTTGCTTCAAATTCATGGATATTTTTGCAGTCACCGCGGCAGATGTCCACAAATTTCAAGGCACTCATATCCATCATCAACTTGCGGTGATCCTTCAAGTGGTCAGAGAAGTGAGGTTGCAAAGAAAACAATTTTTCTTCGAGAGAGTTCTTTGCGCGCTAGCGATTCTGCTGCTTAATGGTCTTCTTCCAGTTGCGCATATACTTCCACTTCTTGAACTGCATGAAAAACGACAACTTCTTGATGCTGTTGTAACTGTCACGCTCGATCAGCCACTGACCTAGGGAGATGAACTCAACGGGAGCGTCTTACTCGTAAAGGGTCAGGCCTTGTCCAGAGAGGGTGTAGTATTTCTTCTCCTTGTCACGGTTATTGTACCCAACAACGCCGAGGTCATATGGGTCTGAAGGGTTTGCACAGTTTAAGTAAAGGAACACGGACTCTTCCTCAGCTTTGCTGTCTAGCAAAAGCTCAATATACTTATCGAGGTCCGAGAAGTTCTTTGCTTCTTTGTCCTTATTTTTTTCTTAATCGGCTTTGCTGTAGACGACCATCGGCGTAACGTTCTCGGTCTTTTCCTGCTTGCGCATGGAGGTGTGAGACTCGCTGTGCTGGCTCTTAGTGTCATCGATGGGGGGCAGAACCTTTCCCTTCCCCTTGCGCAGCTCCTTGGGAAGCTTGTTGGTCAGCTTGTCGAGCAGGAACTTGCTGCGGGCTAACTCGAGATTCTTTTATGACATGGATTGCCCTCCTTCGAAGCCGGCATAGACAAGACTGGGGGGACCTGCCATCATAGTTTCAGCATTAAAAAGTTTCTCGTCAATGCGAGACTGATACTCCGGATCAAGAGGCTCGACTTAAGCAGCTTTTCGTTGGTTAAGGAGCTGTCCGGTCATTCGGGGGTGGATACTGACACCAAGTGAGCCTTGTAGTCTGCGTCCAGCCATGCTGATTTCAACGCTCTGGGGAACGTTGACTACGACTTACTGGGAGCGGTAGAAGTCTGCGGTGCCTTCGCCTTAGTACTTTGCCTCCTGGATTCCCGCTTCTTTATAGCTTTCATTGAGCTCCTTGATGATGTTTGTATTCAACTCCTGAATTATCTTCTTAAGCGGGGATAACGACTGGATTCTAAAGAGACATAAGTAAACATGGCGGTTTCAAATTCAAGCTAATTTGAATTTAAAAACTTACTTGGATGAGTTCATGCGCGCTGAAAATGGCTAGCTAGAGATTCTCTCCTCGATGGGGCGCTTGACAGATGGCATGGGTACGCTTGAGATGCCGCTGTCGTAGAGGCGGCGCTTGAGCTCAGTCTTCTTGTTTGGATCAGGAACATAGTTGTTTAGATCAATCTAAAGTGAGACGTTAAGGCGGTCGAAACGCTCTCAAACAACTTACCTTGTGACTCTAGTAGGGCTAGTCTTCTTAGTTGGTGCCCATACCCTATCGGTATTGGCTTTAGGATTGCTGTGAGGTATCCATCTATCTGCTAAACATTGATGTGAACTGGGTGGCGCTTACATTTTTTGGATAACAAATTAGTATTATAATTTTAAAACGAGGCGATTTATAACGTCCTCAATTTATTTCTACAACCAATGCAAATTTCACATACTTATTTATGGGGTTTTGGGGTTTTGGGG
>Ga0194129_10007134_pt1 | contig 13422 bp, 7 predicted proteins | sample TA2KigCa35mmetaG_FD_150862 | JGI IMG/M metagenome (GOLD analysis project Ga0194129, IMG submission 150862) | Freshwater microbial communities from Lake Tanganyika, Tanzania - TA2015038 Kigoma Deep Cast 35m | ecosystem: Environmental > Aquatic > Freshwater > Lake | place: Tanzania: Lake... | reverse complement strand
TTGCGCCACGAGCACCGTTGGTGTTTGCGCTCGTCGCGCCGCATCCCCGTTAATGGGTGGCACCGCGGCCCGGTGTGGGCTCGGTTGCCGCCTTCAGTTACGAAGGCTTCTTGATGCTGAAAACAGTATGACAAAGGGGTGTTATGGGGTAGTCCGGCGCGCGCGGAGCCTTGCTTCAGCGCTTAGGAAACCGGGCGATGATTCGCGCGTCACTGTCGTGTTCCATGAAGGTGATGACGGTGTAACCGAGCTTGCGAAGGTGGTCGGCCTTGCGGCGGTCGCGCCGACGGTTGTTAGCAATCTTCTGTCGCCACCACCGGCGATTCCGCTTGGGTTCGACGTAGCAGCGCGGGCAGCCGTGCCAGAAGCATCCGTGCACGAAGATGGCGATCCCATGGTCGGGGAGCACGAGGTCGGGCTTGCCGGGGAGGTCAGCCGTCTGCGATGTATGCCTGATGCCCACCTGTCTCGCGATTCGCCGCACGCGTCGCTCGGGCTCCGTGTTTCTCGTTGCGACTTGGCGCATCCGTGCCGACACTTCGGCAGTCGGCTTAAGCGGTTGTTGATTGTGGGGCACGAAATCACAGTAAGAGCCGAGAGGCGATGATTACGAACTTGTCAAGCATCGTGTCTCCTGGGGCAGCCAGAACTACCGGATTCGCTCGAAAACGAGGCCTACGTGGTGATGCTTCTGCACTTGGGACAACGCGTCATGAGCGCATAGTTTCCTACGGGCCATCGCAAGGTAGCTCCAGAGATTCAGTCAGTCGACTCAAGCCCTTTATCGTCTCCACTAACAGGGGCGCATTGTCGCTCATCCCGTGAGTACCTGGGAAGTCGTCGATTCTCCCTTTCGCACGGTACCTTTCGGGCCAAAGCCTTGCTCATGTAGCGATAGCTCACGAAGAGGGGGGTACGTCACGATTGCTTGGAGTTAACCAATGGCGACCCCCTGAGATGTTGTGGGGTCAGAAGGCAAACGTTTTAAAGCGCTGCAAAAGACTCGCATCAGCCAGGATGTTTCGCCCGATATGGTCTTGAACACCACCGCGAAAGACACCCTGAAAATTTCTTCCCAGAAACTCTGAGATTGAATCTGCAACTCCAGCCTTACTTGGGTGTCCCCAGTAATTGCCGCCACTCAAGCCTCGAACTCTAACTACTGCGGTGGTGTTGGTTTTGAAGTTTTTCACCCCACCGGTGTTGGTTGGAACAGTCATAAAAGCGTAAGAAAAGTTTTGAAAGCTGTGAGGCGAAAATCCACCCTCACCCACAGCAACGGTGGGTAAGCGCAGATTCTGGGCGTTGTAGACGATGTCCCAGAGCATCGGCGCCTGAGCATTGTCATTCCAGTTGGTCTTGCTTTGAATAACGGTGAGATTGCAAGACTTTGTTGCAGTCCTCATGGCGTTATCAACTTCGTCTCGACCCGGAGTGTCTTTCAAATTTCCTGTTGGTAGCGAGAAGGCCACCAAATCAGCCTCTTTGTTTGTGGCCACACCGAGCACCTTTACGGTGAGGGCTTCTTGAATTACTCGGGGCATCAGCTTTTTGGTGGGCCTCATTACCACTGCATCGGATCCGAACAGGATCATGTTGAGATACCAACAGATCAGAATCTCCCACATATTTCCTGCTCGCGAGAGGTCAGACTGGCTTCGAGTCCACTCCTCGCTCTGAAAGACTCGTGCAAGATGGTCGCCAATTTGGAAGATCTCTGTTGGGCTCGGCGAACTACCCAGCAGGTCCACGACCCCAGTCTGAAACTTGGGCCATGTCTTGGTCACCGCAGGCAACGTTGTCAGCTCATGAAGTGCAGCTAGGCGGTATTGGTCGAGTGGTTTCATCTGTGCCAGAGCCCAAAGACTTCAGGCGGAGGCTACACGTTAACTGCGTCACTACTGAGAGTTAACATCTTGAGGTGCCCTCAGGTTCAACTCGAAGCTCTAGGTCGGGTACACAGTTTAACTTCATTGACCTCTTTGCTGGCATTGGGGGAATGAGAATCGCGTTTGAAGGTGCTGGAGGTCGATGTGTCTTCAGCTCGGAGTGGGACAAGTATGCCCAGCGCACCTATGAGCACAATTTCGGTGATCACCCCAAGGGAGATATCACAAAAATTGAGGCCAACGAGATTCCTGACTTTGATGTGTTGCTAGCAGGTTTTCCATGTCAGCCGTTCAGTTCTATTGGCCGCCGTGAGGGCTTCGAGCACCCCACCCAGGGCACACTGTTCCACGATATTGTCAGGGTGATCGCCGCTAAAGAACCCAAAGCGTTCCTTCTTGAGAACGTTGAAGGTTTGGAAAATCATGACAGTGGAAGAACAATTCAAGTTATCGATGAGACGCTGAAAGCCTTGGGCTATGAGATAGAGCGACGTGTGCTCGATGCTGCTAATTATGGGGTACCGCAGCACCGTCGCCGAACCTACATCGTGGGATTCCGCAACGACCTTGTTGCAAACCTGTTTCCAATGGCTTGGCCAAAGCCCTCACGTATTCGTCGGGGTATCGGTGAGTTTGTGGAAAAGGGTGTCAAGGGGTACTCAATATCCAAACATCTTCAAAACGTCTACATTTTCAAAAAGAATGACGGTAGGCCCGAGATTATTGATCGGAAGTCCACTGAGCCGGTCAAGACACTTTGCGCTTCGTATCACAAGATTCAGCGGTTAACCGGTACTTTCGTCCGTGATGGTGAGACAGGTTTGAGACTCCTGACTGAAAAGGAGTGTAAAGCGATCATGGGTTTCCCGGCATGGTTCAAGATTCCAGAGAATGTCTCGAGAACACAGATGTATCGTCAGTTTGGGAACTCTGTTGCAGTTCCGGTGGTGAGACGAATCGCGATAGCCATGACCGAGTGTCTTATGGTCGCGCATTCGCCCAGTCGTGCGGTCGCGGCCCGAAGTAATCGACCAGTTGCTCGACGCAAGTCGGTTGCGTGAGACTTCGTCGTGCCGAAATCCCGTAGTGGGTGACCTCCAGACGGCATCGGTAACCACTCGGGTCGACGACTCCCAGATCGGCACAGTTCTGGTCGACACCCAAGCGACTAACTCTTCTGGAGTTTGCCTCGGTGAGGTTCGCTCACGGAAGCAAAGGCATCTCAGTTTCGGTCGTATTGGGCTGGTCCGAGCGATTAGAACTTCTCAGCGGTCCGATTGGAAGTTTCACTAGATCATGCCATCGAGTTGGCAGAGTTGGATTTGGTGGGCAACTAGCACAAAGTCTCGTTACAGGCCACGAACAAATCCCTCACGATGCCTCAAAGTGGGCATGGATGAAAAGGGCTCGACTGTTCGTATCGAATAATACGATTGAGTGCTTGACTGATTTGTGCCACAATTGCGCCCCAATTGAGCTACAGAGTAGTTTCGGAGAAGCATGAGCTTACGAGATCAGTACTCGAACGAGTTGTCGAAACTGATGGCATTTGGTCCTGGCGGCGCATTTGTGGCAGATGCCCCGAAAGCTCAGCCACCACCAGTCAACGGGCTGCCCGTTGGGGGAGTCTCTGAGGCGGTTGCGTGGTTTCTCGAAGGTCTGCGCGACAATCTCACAGTCAGGATCCTGTTTCTCGTAGGAGCCCCAGGGAACGGTAAGTCTTTCTGGTCGAGGGAAGTTGCGAAAAGAGCTGTTGGAGTCGGCCTCATAGACGGATCTCAGGATCGACGGGACATACAGATGCGAAAGCACCAGTTTCTTGACACGAACAATCAGTGCCAATTCGAACTCGTCAATGATGCAACGATGCCGTCGATCAGTGGTGACTCAACACCGACGATTAATGATCTGGCGACGGCGATTCAAAATGATCGACCGATGCTGGTGAATATCAACCGTGGAGTGTTTTACGAGGAACTTGTAGGGTTCAAGTCTGACTTGGCCGAACCAGACCAAATTCTGGCGGCGACAATTATGGAGTCACTGAGGAGCGGCAAGAATCCAGAGTTGAGCCCCGCTTTGGGCAGGTTGACAATACGAGACTCTGAGACCAATCCACACGAACCACTCCGGGCTTTGCGTATTGATCGGATTGATCGAAAGTCGATTCTGGTGCTCGCCGTGCAGATGGATCTTCACTCAATACTGGCAGCATGCTCGAAGTACAAACCTGACGTCGGGTTTTTTGGTACACCGGTGTCGGATAGTGCTGCGCCTGGGTACCGACTCTTGCAGCCATTTTCCGCTGAGTTTCGCGATCGGCAGTATTGGCGACAGACACCAGCCGGCCTAATGTTCGATCTCGAGATCCAGCGCTTGGCGATCGGAGCGACGACAGAACTCAGCGACTTAAACCCCATTCGTTCGAATCTTGAACTTCTAACACAAACTGAGTTCTATTGTGGTGCGCTGGCGTCGCTGCGTAACGCTGAGATCGTGTCTTCACGACATTTTGCGTTTCGGCACATGTGGACTGCAACGTTTTATCTGATCTTGGGAGATCTCCGCCAGCTCCAAGGCGCCTCTGCTCGGGAAGTGTTGGAGGCTGTTGATGCTCGCGCATCTCGACTGATGTCTGAAGAAGATCCGATTCAGCGTCTGTGGGAGATGGTGGATCTGGCGCAGTTGCGTAGTCACCAGGCTCTCTACGGAGCCAACTGGTCACACTCCCTTGCAGAGAATCCAATTCGCCAAAAACAATTGGACTCCGTTGGAATCTTGGGCTCGGTTCGAGATGTAATGAAAATGGCAGACCCTGTCATCGACAACTACAAGTTAGTGCAAATAGCTGATCAGCCCGTCGAGTGGGGCCAAGGCGTTCGGAACGCATTTCTCAATGCATTGACCGACACCGATGCATCGTCAATCGTCGAGTCAGCGTTTCGTGCATGCCACGGGCACGAGTCAGAGCTTCGTCTAGTTTCACCTTTTGACAGAGAGCTGGACCGATGTGTGCTCGCAGTACTGCGTGCGGACCAGGGCGAGAGTCCGCTGCTCTCGAGAGATGTAAGAGACGCCCTTATCGCGTGGTACGGCGACTATGTCACACGAATGATCGCGTTATCGATAGGTGCGACAGCATGGTCTCGTGAGATCGACGAATTTGTACGCACTTGGCGACACGCGACCAATAACGAAGAGCTTCCTGACAAGATGTTTGAGAAACTGTTGTCGTACGTCCTTCCGTGCTTTGAGGATGCCGTGTCAGGTAATCAGAGACGACTGGTGACTCTTCTCCGCTCACGCACCGAGCCAATTCGGGTACTAGAAGGTGAGCAAATGCTTGCTTACGAGTTACCTCGTCAACTCTTGATTCGAGCAAGAGTGCGAGGCGATCGATTAGTTGCAGAATTGTTTGATGCCAATCAAAGACATCAAAGTGCTGTCACCGCAGGCCTGTTCTCTGTAGAGATCGATGCGAGAATAATTAGGGAATTGAATGTTCATGCCCACTCAAGCGACTCCTGTTCTGACGTGAGCGACTCAATTCGTCCGCTCGTGGAGCGATACAGAGCGCTCTCAACAACCAAGCTTCAGCAGTGGCGTTTGGTGACGAGGAACGGCGTCGAGACCATATGACTTCGAAGCCTCAAACTCATCTTCTGGTTCCACCCTTCACCAGCCTCTACAACTCACCAATCCCGGAACTGTGGCTCGCCGCGTTGTTGCGGCGACCCATCATTGGCGACACACCGATTTACGACCTTAGACCGTTGGTGTATGAGATGGTAGGAGTCGTTAAGGATGTGAAGATTAAAGGAGAGCCTCGAGCAACTCGGCAGACTCGTGCAGATGGCGGCCAGAACGGACTTCCAATGCAGGCATGGTGTGACGAGGTGCGTTCACAGTTCGTGCAGCGCGGAATAGAAGTGCCGCAACCAGAAGCATTTGCTGCCGCGATCGCGGATGAACTTCTCACTAGAACCGAGACGTCGACGCCGAGAAGACCTGTCAAGGCAGCTATCCCTGTGACTCCTATAACCGCAGTAATGCAAAATCAAAACGGCGTGCTGGGCGCTGCCAACGAGAATGACTATGGCGACGCCGTCGAACGAATCTACGCAATCGGACGTCATTTGAGTGGGGATCCGAGAGATGACGGTGCCGGTAGGCGCTTGCAAGACGCGCTCGTTGCGAGGATGGCAGTTGATTCCCGAATGAGGGCCGTTGATGCTGCGCAGATCGCTGCTCTTTCGAGTGCGCTCGGTGTAGCCGTGACCGATGTTCAATATGACCAGTCAGTGGGACAAGTTCACTTCAATGACTCCACTGCTTCGCGTAGCTTCGCTCCCCTAGATCACGATCAGCTGTTAGTGGTCGAAGAGTTGGGACGATCGGGTGGCTCGACTTGCTTCGTCTGGTTCTACGAGTCGTGGAAGAAGTTGACAGACCCCACCTGGAGCCGTGTGGTTCCTCATCGTCGGTGGATCGACTGGTTGGTTGCGGTGACCAGATTGGCTATTGGCTCGGCATATTTGTTCCGAGAACAGTGGGTGATTCGTGCATCGCGACTTGTTTTGGACAACTCAGTAAACGAACTTGAAATCGGAGCCCGACTTGCCTCTGAGTGTGCAACGCAGCCACTCATTCAGTGGGTTGATAGATCTCAGAACTCGCTAGCGCAACGCGATGTGTACCCAGAACTGCGAAGCGTCATACGAACCGGAGAGTCGTTGAGGCAGCTGTTTCGCGATGAGCCCTTCAACTCGGCGCTAGGCAGCGAGATTACGGTTGAGAGACTGCAACATGTCGTGCGACAAGACCAAAAGTTGAGTGAAGAGCTCCTGAAGACGTGTACATCGCCAAAACTTGATCTTCGAAACGGTGCGGCGAAAACCGTCTACTACACAGTTAGGGACGCCCTAGTTGATCGCACCGGCACGGAAGCCATGACGAGTCGAAGCTCTGAAGACTTTTATGCACTTATGCATACACATAAGAACATCACGTTCATTGATCCGTCGAGTGAAGTTGTGGCATTGCTCGCGACTCTTGCATGTTACGAGCCGAACGGTACGACAAGCCTCGGTGATGTAAGACGCCAGTTTCAGAAGGTGGGTTTGCAACCATCGCAAACCGAAGTCAGATTTCTCCTGGAGCGTGCAGGCTTGTGTAGGGCGGAGGCTGATGCATCACTTGGGGTGACTGTGTCATCGGCACTGAGAGTCGAGACCCTGTTGTGAGTCAGACAACATTTTTTGGGCTGATCGGTAAGTCAATGGTCGAGTTCGCGCCCGAGCTCAAGCAGATAGTTATTGACAGCGGGCTCTCTGGGGCGATCCGAGAAATCGTAAGCGGCGCCAATTCTGCTGCACTAGATGCGGGGATCGTTAACACTGCCATCCTCGGTATGAATGATGCCGCAGGGCCAGCGGCACCCTTTGCGATCGCCGTAGTCGAGAAAGCCGAGCTTCTCACACTGACGAAACAGGGCAACTCGGGTCTTTACTGTGATAAGGCACATCTGTTTTGGGCAGTTAGCAGAGACGAGGAAAGGGCACTTCTTCCCTTTCGAATCCACAAACGACTGATTGTCGCACCCAACGTGTTGGAGCAAGCTTCAAACAATGAGTCCTACATCGGCGTCATGAACATGACGAGTGTGCTTGCCGCAACGCCAATCGACAGTTTGACCGTGACACATGACCATCTCTCTCAGGTGATAGCACACGAGATTCTTGGATCGTTGCCGGAAACGGGGCGAACAACGGAGTTTCGAGAACGCCTTCGCTACGTCATGAGAGTGATGGCAGACGGCTATAAGGCTCTTCCGAGAGCGGTTCGATTGAGTCAGGGCGGTCTCTACCTCAGACACCTCGAGCTCGCCTATGAGCGACTTCGATTCATAGCGGCGAATCAGCCAGATCGGAACCTGGCGGTCGAGCATCTTGCCGATTCAGTTTTCCCCTCTTTCTCACTGCCCACTCCCAACAATGGGTCGTACTTTGATCATGATGATGACTTCGAGGCAAGTGGAGAAGGTGTAGGCGCGCAGATTGCCGCGACCATTCAAAGGCATTGGGGAGGCACTCAAGAGATCTTGCGATCGATCGGGCACATCCAGCTCGCACGTGCAGTCGAAAGCCATCCGAATCCAGCGCCTTCGGTTGAGCTCTTGAATTGGACATGGCGAACATACAACCAACAGCGAGATGCTGATGCTCACGGCAGTCCTCTACTCGCTTGGCATCACTTCAATGACGGTAAATCGAATCGGAATCTGGCATTTGTTTCAAGATCCGCACCCGATGGCCTGAGCGAGCTTGAGTTCTTCTTTCCGGAACCCGATGCGGTTCAGCTTGACGGTGTCTGGTCGGATGGCTCGCCGCTTGTCGACAAGATATTGAGTTCCAAGATCGTGATTGCCCCTAGCCAGGCCACGGTAGGCAAGACTTTGAGTTTCAGGTCACCAGAGATGACGTTTCGCGTGCCGGTCGTTCCCACAGTCATGTTTAGTCAGGCGCAGTTGAATGGCATCAATCTGAAGTTTGAGCAGGACGCGCCACTTCATTTTGAAGTTACGTCACGAATCCACAACATTGCAGAACAGCGAGTTGAGATCAGCGGACGAGTGACAACCACGTGCGAGCCGCGGGGATCCGCCTACCTATACGAGCCAGGTGTGTATTCCTTATTAGTCGAACACCCTCCAAGTCTGTTCCAAGATGTGATTCCGACACTGGAACGGCACGTAATCATGCTCCCACCAGCAGGAAGTGGATATCTGGTCGGTAGAGGATTAACTTACCGAGGCCCAACTCAGTTTGACGCTGGTGCCTCACCAACTGATCAAGACACTGATTACGAGTGGGCGTTGCCTGATGGCGAAGAAGTCAACATCATCGCCTGGAGCAGTTCCTCGCCTGCCGCAATTGAAGTGATCGATGGGTCTGTGCGCAGCCTCCCGATTGAGGGCGCGAAGCATGTAATTCGATGGGTAGGCACATTGCAGGCGGAAGGCATTGACATTGAGCTTGTTCAACGAGGAGTGTGAGTGGTGAGCATTGATGTCGCTCTAAAGATTGCAGTCGTCGACAACGAACCTGTTTCCCTGGGCGAGAAGACCCCAATACATGCGGCGCTTAAACAGAGGGAAGTTGACCCACTATGGCCCAAGGTCGATGGGAGTTATGACATCCGAGGACTACTCGAACAATTTTTCTATGAGAAACGTGTACTTGCTGACTTCAATAACTCAGACCTTGGCCATATCCTGCTCCCCGAGTGCGGCCGAGGGTCGATTCATGATCTGCAACTGAATGGCGGAACGTGGTTGAGCTCGGCAGAGATCGATGGACAGACTCATGCGGCGATCGGAAGTGTGGAGCGGGAGCTCTTTGCTTCGCCTCAGTGGTTGGTATTCCAGAAGTCTTTTGATTCTTTGGGTCTTTACGAAATTATTCGAAGTACTCAAGAAGTCAAGAATGGGCAGCCGTGGATTTCGAAGATTGCGATCGACGAGGTCTTAAAATCAATCAAAGGTGATTCATGGGAATCATCCTTAATCGATTACCTGACTGCTTACCGAGAACTGATCTTGTTTGCGGATCAGTCATGCAGTCAGTTCACTCGGTTTGTTGCGAGGTTTCCATTCTCGGCGTCGATCTGGAACCTAGAAGTCCAGGCTCGGTTTGTTGGGCTGCTCTTAAGTCCATTTCATCCATTGCGCTTGGCATGGCTTACATCCGCTCTTGACACGCTCCGTATGTCGACACTGCCACGCTCCGTAAATGAGCTGCTGATGAGTGTTGTGTCGGGCTGGCAGTTTCCGACCTCGTCAATCACTCCGATGGGTGGCGGAACAACAATGGCCCAACCTATTGACGACGGGGAGGATGCTTTGTTCGTCGGCTGGTCGCTCTTGGTTCCGGTGAGCAATGAGGCTCCTCATGTGGTTGCTGTTCCACAGAGCGCACTGTGCGAACAGCTTCCAGCGACGTCGTCAAGTGGCCTTACCGCGTCAGCGGCAGAAGAGGCGGTCGAGAAGTTCTTCGGACTCAATCCATTTGTGTCGACCGTAGTCGCAGATTTGGCTGCGACTCGTCCAGTGTCGCGGCTCGCATCGGTTGATAATGGGATGATTCGAGCCCTGCGCGAGTGGCGAAAGCGAAGAAAGATGGTGGGCCTTTCTGACGGCGGAATTCGAGTACTTGATTCAGTCAACAGAATCGGGAGCACCCCACCAGAGGCCGCAACCTTGGGCAGCTACGAGGGCAATACAGGTGGAGCGTTCTCGTGGACTCGTTACGAGCATCCACAAGGTGTGCAATCAGACCAAATTCAGCCGAATATTCGGATTGTTGAGGACTCGGGAATGTCCTACATCACACTCGACCGAGGACCAGCACTTGGAGCGGTGTCGCCAAACTTCCTGAGGCGCTTCGATGTCGCTGAGTGGGACGCCAGGGTGCGCGCTGTTCGACTCTCGCCTGGAATCGTACTCTCGGATTCTGTCAGTCCAGGTCTCGAGCAGAGTTTTCTAGCGGCACTGCAGACTAGTGAGTCACGAACCGTAAATTTCGGCTCAGATGGTGATCGGTTCGAAGTGCGAGCCGTTCCCAATGGGCCATTACTCGCACGCGCAGACTGGATGATCGCGGGCGATGCCGGAATTCCGCCAGCCGCATTGAGTGAGATGCTGCGTTCGGCTACTGCCGTGGCAGGGCAGATGACTCTTTGGGAGTGGAATGCGCCGATGTTTGGCGCAGTCCACAAGCGAATCGCGACCCAAGTCGGGCAGCGACCGTACGTGGTAGTTGCGGAGACTAATCCGTTGTTTTTGGAACGATTGCGAAACCTCGTGCGACTATTGCTGCCCAGTGCATCAGAAGTTCAAGTCGAGGAGATAGTGGACCGAACATTGAGGCGGCTTGGCTCACGTGGAATAGGAGTAAGCGCTCTGTATGCGGACAATACGCTCGGATCTCCTCAAACTGGAGCGATCGGTTTCTGGCTTGCATACGAGCTTCTTGATGTCATACAACATGACGAGTGGGTTGTACTGCAGATCCCACTCGACAAGGTGAGGACGCTGTTTGACAGAGTAGGGAAGGCTGGGCGAGAGCCGAGAGGTGGTCAGCGTGCAGATATCGCTTTGGTGGCGGTTGCGCCAGGACGACTGAGATTGCTGGCAGTCGAAGTTAAGTGCACTGGCATTAAGTCTCCTCATAACGATTTCGCAGATCCGCTCACGGCTTCACCTGACTCGATGCTGGGCAGAGGCCTGAGTCAAGCCGAAGTGGAGCGGGAGCGGTTTGAAGGGTTCATAGCAAAAGTCATGGGAACATCCGCGAATCACGGACGAGCGAACGCTGCGTTACTCCGAACCGCCCTATTGTCCCTCGTCGACATCGGAATCCGTCTCTCCAGCGGATCGGCAACCGACGCCGACATTAGGCATCGGCTTGCTAAGCGCCTGACGGAGATGTCCGACCTCTCGACCGCCCTTGATGTGAAGGTACTTGACCCAATCGTTCTGTCGTTCGAGCGCCACAACAGTGAAAAGAAGGTCCAGTATCAACAGACGCTAGGTGCCAAGAAGATATCGGTGTTTCAGGCAGATCCGGCAGCCCTGGCGACAGAGCTTCAGTCGAATCCCGGGCAGATAATCCAGGACTTCAAAGTGATGATCGCAAATCTCCTCAATGGTGACATCGGTGTCCCGCCGACGGCTCATTTGCCGCTGGCGCCACCGTCATCCACAATCTCTCCAGCTACTCCAGTAAGCGCGGCCGACGTATCGAGAGAGCCGTCAGTATCGCCAAAACCTTTCCCAACTCGGGAAATCGAGTTGGAAGACTCATCGCCTATGTATGCCACTGGCGGCATCGCCAACAGTGCTCAGTCGGGTTCTGACGCATTGCAGTCTGACGCACGTAACGCTGACCCCATGTCGCCCACTCCTCGCGTATCCGACACACGTGACCCACGGGCCACCAATTTCTCAGGCGAGGACCGAGGAATTGTGTTCCAGGTTGGTCAAGATCTCGACTCTCATTCAAAGTCTGAGTATTGGCCAAGCAACACTGCGATGACGAATATGAACGTTGGCGTCTTTGGAGATCCAGGAACTGGTAAGACACAGCTCTGTCTTGCCTTGTTGTATCAGCTACATCAGGGCAGTCTTCTTGCGCAAGGCCACGGCCTGACTGGACTCGTCCTGGATCCAAAGAACGACTACGGAAGGCCGGAGAAACGGGACTTCCAAGACGCCGTTGCTGCAAGAGTTATCGAGCCGCTCCACATTCCAATTGACGTCGTGGGACTGAGACTAGAGATGACTCCAGTCGAAAGAAGACAACGCATTCAATCCTTCGTTGACTTGTTGAGTACCGTGATGGGCCGAGGTGTAGGACAAGTGCAGCGTCAGCTGCTGTTTGAGGCAGTTGACGCGCTGGTTCAACGTCACAATCGTGCACCGACGTTGGTTGAGATGCGCGACGCCTATCGAAATGCAAAAAATAACAAGGCAGATGTAGTGTCCAGTTTGCTCGGAGATTTCGTGAACAATGAAGTCTTCGTATCCGACCCGTCGAAGTTTGTGCCACTGTCAGACCTGATCTCCAAAGAGCTGGTGATTGTCAATCTCAAACCCCTCCAAGCCAGACCCGACCTGCTTAAACAAGTGATGGCTATTTTGGTGAGTCAGTACTTCGATGCAATGTTGCGGATGCCAATTCCTGATTTTCGCCGCGGCGTGGACGGAGTCGACCTGAGGCAGCTTAAGTCGGTTCTTCTCATTGATGAGGCTCATCTCGTTATGCGACTGAGATTCCAGCAACTAGAGGACATTCTGTTGCAAGGTCGGGAGAGTGGTATTTCCGTAATCCTGTCATCTCAGTTTCCCACACACTTCATGCATGCCGATATGAACTATGCAATGAGTCTGCGAACATGGTTTATGCATCGCGTACCGACGCTCTCGCCGACGGACCTTAGGAGACTCGGTATTCCCAATGATGTCGACGCGATTAGCGCACGAATTCTCGGACTTGGGAAACATGAGTCGTTCTATTCCTGCGGGCTAGGCGAGCCAGGCTTCATTCGCGAAACTCCATTTCACGAATTGGCGTCGGACGGTTTTTGATGTCAGGGCCCGACGATCTCTGAACGAAGAGGTTTCAGACACAAGTAAGAACGGGGAGCTTTTGGCGAAGTTGTCGTGCGAGTTAACTGACACGTCGCGCGGGCTGAGGTTGTTGCCTCTCAATAGTTGTTTGGGGTGTACGCACCTGTGGCTCAATGACGAGCCCAGCGTTCGTCCGAAAATCGCGTTGTTGACGAGGGTCCATCGGGACTTATGCTCTCGTTATGGCGATTCTGGTACCCGCCGAACTCGATCTCGATGGATTGCATCCCCAGTCTGAGCGCAACGTAATCCGACAGCTGCTGAATGATCTTGACGATGACTGGTACATCGTTCCAAAAGTGCCGGTCCTCATTGAAGGGCAGAACGCCGAGATTGACGTCGTGC
>Ga0194129_10007133_pt1 | contig 13423 bp, 9 predicted proteins | sample TA2KigCa35mmetaG_FD_150862 | JGI IMG/M metagenome (GOLD analysis project Ga0194129, IMG submission 150862) | Freshwater microbial communities from Lake Tanganyika, Tanzania - TA2015038 Kigoma Deep Cast 35m | ecosystem: Environmental > Aquatic > Freshwater > Lake | place: Tanzania: Lake... | reverse complement strand
AAAGATTGATTAGAATGCTTTTTCCATCTATTTGACGCATTATCACTTACAAGCTTGTATCCACGGGTTGTTAAAAATCCATTGATTTTTTCCTTAGCAAGCGCCTCATAATTGTAGTAAAATCCTTTATCAGCATACGTTTGCTTCCATGGCTCATCACACCATTCAACAGGTATTCTTAAAAATATATCCAAATCCATATCTTCAAACATTCTTTTTTGAAATACAGCAAGAGGAGCACCACCTGCTATAAATGCGTTTGTAGTATAGAGTAATTGTCCAAGACCTTCTTCGGTCATACCAAAATATTCTGCTAATTGGTCCATTGTTTTTAATAATATTACAAACAATAATATTATAATTCAATTTTTATAAATAAATATCAACGGCAAAATATTTTTTTTGGTTTTTCTTTATATATATTCCTAAATTTTTCATAATTATCTATGACCAAAGTAATTATTATATATTCTTTTACATTTATTATCTTGTTTTATGTTATTTTTATTGATGTGAATTTTATAATAAAAAAATTGATTATTATACTTATTAATGTTTTAACATATAAAAATGGTAAAACTGTATAGAAAAAATATAAGTGAGCCTTGGTTTAGTCTTATCGCCGTTGAAGGAAGATTGAATAAAGGAGATTGGGAAAAAATAGAAGAAGGAGACCAGATTGATTGGTATAATAAAGAAATGGAACCATTACACCAACCGAAAAGAAAAATGAGACAGAAAAATGTAAAACTATTCTATCCGGTGATGTAAATGCACCCTCTGTCAGGGCTTGTTTTCATTTGACAGCTTTTTACAGCGGTTGAAAACTTTTATTATACAATATTATTTCACCCTATATTAGAAATCTTGGAATTTAAATCCTACTAATATACGTTTATGTAAGCGAAATGTTAATCATTTACAATATGAAATAATAAGGGAGTATCATAGAAGATTATGATTTTAAACCACTAAAAATATTACCCCAAATGCAAGAAAAGGCTTAGTAATAGATATAGGTTCTTCTCCACTAATATATATTATATTATTTTCTTTAAGCCATTTTTATTTCTAATTTTTCTTCTCGGTTGGTGTAATTATCTATATTTCTATATTTATCTAAATTCCGAATATAATAAGGCGATAGATCACTATCAATATTGATGGGCTTTTAACCATTTTTTTTGTAGATACAATATTATAACTAAACACTAATTACCCTAAAAGTTTTCTCAACATTAGGTATATCCGCTACTGGAACCCAATTATTCTCATAAAAAACCAAATCCCCAGACCTCTCATAAAATCTATTATTCCACTTATAAACCCTAACCAACTTCTTACCATTCGGTAAAACTCTGTTACCTAAATTATTACTAACCTGCGGCTGACACCAAGGCCAAACAGCAGCCCTATTTGTAGAAGCAGGTGCTCGCGTCCCATAACCACTTAAATTATCATACGTATTATTATTCTGCCCACCACCACTACTCGGAAAAGGACCCCAACCATTTGTAGTATTCCAATTATTCCACCACGTCTGATTCCAATAATCATATTTTAATGGGTCCATTGTCGATGGATCCTGATAAACACAACTCTTACAACATCCAATCTTCTGACAAGCACAATCACATTTAGTAACACTCATATTTAATTTATATAACAATAAAAATTAAAATATTATAAAAATATAATGAACAAAAAATCTAAAGGCGGAAAAAATAACAACACCGACTACGGCCCACACTTTGTATTCCTTCCCAAAAAAGAACTCGAAGAACAAGCCATCAAAACAAACCTAAATAACAAAGGAAAAAAACTTATCTCACCCCTCTCCGGCTCTGAACCTAAATACGACCCACAAAAATGGAACAACAACCCCAAAATTAAAGACAACCACAACTGCTACTCCTACGCCGTAAATCAAATAAACATAAATCGCACCGGAAAACCTCAACCCGGATACTTCGCCGGCTACCCTCACATCGAAGATAACGAATACAACTGCAAATCATTCTACGGACGCCTTCAAGCCGATATCCCCTCAATGTACCTAACCTCATTCGAACAACCCTGCCAAAAAGGATTCCATAAAGCATTCATGGCCATCGATGACAAAAAAGATGACCAAGACTACCACTTTTACCGCGAAGATAAATCCGGAAGATGGTCTCACAAACCAGGACGCACAGACGTAATAGATATTGATGCATCTGGCGAAAAAATTATAAATCCTCTCAAAGCTAATCGAAACTACCAATTCTTTGCTTACAAAAAACCCTGCTTCTTCTTCTGCGTTAACCCCAAATTAGGTAGAGTTCACTCCAAAAATATTAACTCCAAAAAATCTATTTTCAACTTCTAAATAACTCCTCTAAATTCTCCAACTTTTTCTGCTTACCTATCAAAGAAGCAAAAAAATCTATCAAATAATCCCTCAAAATTTCTATATCACAATAATCTGAAAAATTTAATACATCAACCACATCATCCTTCCCACCAATTACCATAAAACTATCCACCAAATCCCCTCCCTCCTTGTATAATAAATACCGTAACATCATCCCAGCATTTTTAATTATCTCCACCGAACAACACTCATCCAACAAAGGTATCACATCAACCTCGTGATTTTTAATAAAATTTTGAATCATCTGCGAATTTTCTACCAAACAAATATCCAATTCTCCGATACTACCATCCCTCAACTCATAATGATATACCATTTTTTTCTTTAACCCAATCTAACCACTTTTTATTCAATTTTTTATTATAAATGCATACCTCTCCGCAACCTCCTCCAAATTACGATACCTATCCTTACTCGCAAAATGACCCTTCTCCATCTCAGTCTTCAAAACCACCACACTACTACACTTTACACCCATACTATACCTTAACGTCGCCACAAACTTCGCCGGCTCCCAATAAGCTACCCTCGGATCATTCAAACCAGCCTGAACATAATAATTAGGATAACATACACCCTCCCTAATATTATCTATTGGCGAATACTTTATCATAGCCCTATAATACTTCCTAACATTCGGATTACCCCACTGCAACCACTCCCCAGTCGTCAAAGGTATAGTCGCATCTGACATTGTCACCAATACATCCACAAAAGGAACTCCTGCCAAAACATTCCTATATAAATCTGGCCTCATTACAGAAACTGCACTAACCAACAATCCTCCCGCACTACGCCCCTCAATACTCAAACCATCCTTACTACAATAACCCTTCTTTATCAAATACTCACTCGCCTTTATAAAATCCTTAAAAGTATTCATCTTCTTCAACATCATACCATCCTCATAATAAGTCTCACCAAAATATGAACTACCCCTCGTATTCGCAATAGCATACATAAAACCCCTATCAACCAAAGGAAATAACTTACTATCAAACTTTATCTCAACATTTGACCCATACGAATTATATCCATACAACAAACACTTCCCTCCCTTCTTATAATCCTTTAAACTCAAAATATCTATCGGAACTTTCACACCCCGAGTCTTAACACACAATCTCTCCACCTTATAACGTGATGCATCAAAATTCTTTGTCTCCTTCTCCATCAACTTTACTTCCTTCATTGTCTCCAAATCCAATTCATAATAAGTATGAGGCGTTATCATATCCTGATATCCATATACAATCTTATTACTATTATAAACATAATACACCAAATTTATATGATACCCTCCAACCCACTTCTTATATATCCTATCATCAACAACTTTTATACCATCTGTCTTCAAAAAACGGAAAAATTGCTCACCATTTTTACGACACTCCAATAATAACCCATTACGAACTGGATTAACACTCTCCAAAAATATATCCTTATCATAAGGTATCAAATCTCTCCAACGATTACCTCCAATCTTACAATACTTCAAGCCAAAATTCTTAAAATTCCCAACATTTGTCCTTAACACAAAATAATCACCAAATATCTCAACACTATACTCAACATCCTTCTGCATCTTTTTAACCAATATATCTAATCCCTTACGAGGCCCATCAAACCAATAAACCCTTACCTCAGATTGACTATAACTTTCAATTATATAAACAATACTACAAAAATCTTCACCCAATTCTAACTGTAATTGCATCTCAAAATCTTTTACCTCGTACATTAAAACATTTGTCCTCGTTAAAATATCATATCTATACAATTGATATGGACGACTTGCTTCATCTTCAACCAAATAAAATACTTCATGATCTGAAAGCAAGAAAGAAGAAAAAATAATTTTTGGAAGATTATGGTCAATCTTCTCCATACCTGGAAAACGAACCAAATTTATCTCATACTTCTCACTACCATTTCTATCAATACCATAACCAAATATATTCAATGATGGACTAAAAACAGGCTCACTTACATCATTTAATTTAGGTATGTTTAAATCATTTGGATCTAAATACTTTACTCTCTTTTCACCTTTCTTATAATAAAACATTGGATAAGCTTTACCCTTCAAAAATACTTTATAAAAACGATACTGACTATCATAACCTAATTCACCATCAGGAACTTCAATACTATTGTGGTCTTCTACCATATATTTTCTTAAATCAGCTAAAATCTTATTTTTCTCAACTTGCATACCTGTTTTTAAAAATATAGAATCACAATAATCATTCTCGTCTTCTAAGTATTTTATTACTTTTTTATTCTTTCGACTATCATCTCTCATCCAATAATAATAATCCTTTTTAACAATTGGAGGATTCATTAAAAACTTTGAATTACCCTTGTTCTTCCCATCTTCCTTACCAAATTTAACATCATGAGGATGTCGCTCTGCAATTGGAGGCTCCATTAATAAATTATAAGAATAAATGTTTAAACTATAATTCGTTATAATTTAAAAAGATTTTTATAAATAAAATTAAAATGGAAAAGAATAAACCTATATTAAATACTATCGAAAACGTTAATGCTACAGATAAAGGAAAATTTTTTCCTGACAATCATTTAGATATAATTGTATGCCACCCTCCTTCTTACAATAATTCTAATGATAGAATTATAAATAATTGGAGTAATGAAACTGAATATTTTCAATGGTTTCGAGTATTTATGAATATTGTTGTGAATAAATTAAAGAAAACTGGAGTTTTTTATTTGATTGGAGATATTGAGGAATTGCATCCATTATTGAAGTTAATTGAGGAGTTTGATTTGCAGCTTAATATGGTTTATTATTTTACAAAAACTAAAAAATACACAATTGTTAAAAAAACTAAGGATACTCCAAAAACAAATAAGATAATTGAATCAGTATTTGTTTTTACAAGAAATTTCCAGAAGAAAATAAAAAAGATATTAAAATTAAAGCAGCAAGAACTTAAACTTAGTGCGAGGGAAATTAATATGCAATTATCTGGAAATGGTAATGGTGGAGGATATTGGTCAATTTATTGTGGGGATAATAATCATAATAAAACACCTTCAGAAGAACATTGGAACAAATTTAAAGAGATATTGAAGATTGATATTGATTTTAATGATATTAATACTCAGTTTAGGCAGTATGAAGGGCCTAATTTGTGGGATGATTTAAATTATGAGGAGGATAAGTTATTGAGTGGTTATAATCTTCCTGTTTTATTTTATGAAAGATTAATTGCAATGAATAGAAAACTTCCAGCGGATATAGTATTATGGGACCCATTTTGTGGGTTGGGTAATTCAGTTGTTGCTTGTAAGAGATTGAGTACAAGTTATTATGCGTGTGAATTAGATATAAAAACTCATTATAAGGCGAATATAAATATTGGAAATAAATCTGGTGTTTTGAAGGTGGTATAAAAGTTAATTTAAAATTTTTTATTTATATTATAATTAAAAAATGTCAGAAGAAGTAGAGATTGTTTTGAATAAATTGGATGAATTACATATTCAGGAAATTTCTACAAAACTTATAAATAAAGGAACTGGAGCTGGAGGAAAAAATACTAATAAAAATGGTAAAAAATTTGAAGAAAATACCGATATTATTCCAATCCTTATTGAATTAGGTTTCCAAAAAAAATTTGTTCCAAAAAAAGAAAAATTAGAAAATGGATTTTATTTTATAAAAAGAATTGACGAAAATAAATCAAGTATATATGTTCAACAATCTGGATTAAAAATTTATTTACACAACAAATATAAGATTAATTTGAATAGACAGCCTGATGGAGCGATGATTTTTACAAATGGAAATAAGAAAATTTTGCATATAATTGAGAAAAAAGCGCAAAATGGGTCAGGAAGTGTGGATACAAAATTGTATTGTGGGAATGGTTTTAAGAGGGAATATAAATTTTATCTTGGAGATAATTGGAGAGTTGATTATTCATTTTGTTTGAATGATTGGTTAAAAAAAGATTATTATTCAGATAGGAAGAAGGCTTTAAGAAAAATATTGGATGAAGATTCAATTGAGGTTTATTTTGGAGATGATGATGATTTTAAGGAAAAAATACTCAATTGGATTAAATATCCCGAAAATTGGGATTTTTGAAAAAAAATGAATTTAAAAATATTTATATAATCATTATAGTAATATGTTATTCAATGAAGATAAACTGCAATTAAAATCGCCGATAAAATGGGCTGGAGGAAAAAATTTTATTATTGATAGAATAAGAAATCTTATTGAGAAGAACAAGACAAAGAAATGTTTTGTTGAGTGTTTTGCTGGTTCATTAGCATTAACTTTGGAATTTCAGCCTAAAAAGGCAATTATTAATGATATTTGTTTTCCTTTGATTAATATGTGGATTATGATTAAAGATTATCCTGATGAATTATGTAAAAAATTATTGGAATATTCTGATAAAAATTTAAACAAGGAGACTAAGTATAATGAGATAAGGTCTGATTTTAATAATTTGAAGAAGAAGGAATTGGATGTTGAACGAAAAATATTATTGGCTGTTTATTTCATATATTTAAATAGAAGAGGTTTTAATGGTTTATATAGGGAGAATAGTAATGGGTTGTATAATGTTCCATATAGAAAGTATGATATTGAGTTAATTTATGAGGAAGAAAATATAAAAAATTTATCTAAATATTTTAATGAGAATGATATAACATTTTTTTGTGGAAATTATGCTGAATTAAAAATTACAAAAGATTGTATAGTTTATTTGGACCCACCTTATTATCCGGTAAAGAAGACGAGTTTTACGCAGTATAATGGTGAGGGTTTTGGAATAGAGAATCAGAATAATTTATTAAATTTTTGTAAGGAATTGGATAAAAAGAAAATTAAATTTATACAATCTAATTCTCCTTGCACGCAGATTATGGAGTTGTATTCAGATTTTAATAAGGAATCATTTTATATGCATAGGTCAATGCGTAGTTCTAAAACTGGCAAGGATGATAAGGAAAAAGAGGATAATGAAATTTTAATATGGAATTAGCCATTATAAACGACGATATTAATGTATCTTGGAATAAATCTTATAAGTTCTCCTTGAGCATTTGGTAATTCTAATCCAACTTCGATGGTTTCATATACTGTGCTTAGTGTTTGTCTGTTACGATTTAGGCACAAGCATTGTTCATTTTTTATAAGAGCACAATCTTTAACAATTTCTTTAAAACATATTGGTAGTTCTTGTTCTTTTATTATTGGTGTGTAGGGTTTTTCGTTTCTTTTTGGAAAAACTACGTCGATTAATTTTCTTGACATATTTTTATGTAGATTTTAATATTATTAAAATCTTTAATTAAATTATAATGGCCAAGAAATTTAGTGTTTTTCCAATTGGTCAATTTGAGGAAAAAGAAAAAGATGATAGTCAGCAAAGAGTAATGAGGAACCAATTAAACCCAAATATAATAAGATCAGGAGCAAATCTTTGCAACTCGGCTACCAATCCTGGATGCACATTTCCATATGGACCCCCTGGTCCTCCTGGCCCACAAGGAAATACTGGAGCGACTGGTGAAAGAGGTATTAGAGGAACAACCGGTTATACCGGTAAAACAGGTTTAACTGGAACAACTGGTCCAAGAGGTATTAGAGGAACAACCGGTTATACCGGTATTGAGGGTAAAATTGGACCAACTGGTAGCAAAGGAACAACAGGTGTTACTGGACAAACTGGTAGGACTGGACATACTGGTGTTACTGGTGTAACTGGACCAGGATTAACTGGTCAATCAGGTTCTACCGGTAGAACTGGTAGCACAGGTAGAACTGGACCGACTGGACCAGGATTGACCGGAAGAACCGGTAGAACTGGTCCGACTGGTGCAACTGGTGCTACAGGTTTTACTGGACCTGGATATACAGGTGTTACTGGACAAACTGGTAGGACTGGACATACTGGTGTTACTGGTGTTACTGGACAAACTGGTAGGACTGGACATACTGGTAATACTGGTTGCACTGGACCGGTTGGTTATACTGGACCGACAGGTTATACTGGGTATACTGGGGCAACAGGTAAATGTGGTGCTGGTTTATTTACGATGTATGTTGTTCCCCAGTATCCTAATGTATTATTAGATTGTCCGAATAAGGCATCTTCGATAAATAATGGAAATGATTGGGGTGGAAGATGGACTACCAATGAATCTTATAGTATGGATGTATTTTTAGCATTTAAGGTTGATTCTGATAATTCTGGTGCGGAAGAATCTGCGACTGGTTTATCATTTGACCCAACATATAATTCACCAACAACAACTAATATTAATTATTTTTATGATGCTGCTTTAGTTTTTAGTAATGTTGGTGCGAATAGGATTGTCTCAGTTTATTATGTAAATACGCAGGTATATGGTATTACAAATTGGAATTCTGGTGATTTCTTTCAAATTATTTATACATTTGGTTCATTTAAATTCTTCAAGAACTCAGTCTTATTTTATACTCTAAATAATAGCGCCCGTGGTCCATTATATGCTACCGGCTCATTCTTCACAAACCTAACATCACCAATTTCAACAACTTATAATGTTATATTCGGACCATTTTTAGCTGGTCCAACCGGTTTTGGTCTTACTGGACATACCGGTTTTGGTGCAACTGGTATTTCAGGACATACTGGATATACCGGACCGACCGGAACTGGTTTAACTGGTTTTACCGGACCAATTGGATTCACTGGTCCTACTGGACCTACAGGAACTGGTTTAACTGGTGTTACCGGACCTACAGGACGTACTGGCCCAACAGGACCAGGATTAACTGGTCCAACTGGTTTAGGAACTACTGGTCCGACTGGTAACATTGGTAGAACTGGACCAACTGGAACCGGATTAACTGGTGTTACTGGTCCTTCCGGACATACTGGACCGACTGGACCTGCTTATACTGGACCGACTGGTTTAGGAGCAACTGGTATTACTGGAAATACTGGAAATACTGGTCCGACTGGTTTAGGTGATACTGGTCCTACTGGAATTGCTGGAACTACTGGAGCTACTGGAATTGCGGGAGCTACTGGAGCCGCTGGAGCCGCTGGAGCTGCTGGAGCTGCTGGAGCAACTGGCGCAGCTGGAGCTGCTGGAGCGACTGGACAACGTGGCTTTACGGGAGCCGCTGGGTCTGCTGGAGTGGCTGGAGCGACTGGACAACGTGGCTTTACGGGAGCCGCTGGGTCTGCTGGAGTTGCTGGAGCTACAGGACAACGTGGTTTTACTGGTTCTGCTGGAGTGGCTGGAGCTGCTGGAGCTACTGGACAACGTGGTTTTACTGGACCAGTTGGGCCAACAGGTAATTTTGGTGGAGTTGTTACGAGTAATATAATTCCTACTGGATATGATGTAATTAATATTGGTAGCACTGGTCATAGATTTAATGAGTTATATGTAAAAACAATATATGTATCTTCTTCTACAATTATAATTGGTGAGGCATCAATTGGTTCTCAAGGCACTTCTGTTACATTGCCAATTGGTTCTTTAATAGGAGGTGTCAATCCTGGAACAATTGTTATTAAAGGTGCATTTAATTCAACTGCTCAACTACCAACAACTGCTATAGTTGGCGATGGTTACATTATTTCAAGTAATTTATGGGTTGCAATTATAGATAATCCACCAAATATTAGTGGCTGGCAAAATGTTGGACAAATAGTTGGACCACAAGGTAGCACTGGAACTGCTGGAGCGACTGGACAACGTGGCTTTACGGGAGCCGCTGGGTCTGCTGGAGTTGCTGGAGCTACAGGACAACGTGGTTTTACTGGTTCTGCTGGAGTGGCTGGAGCTGCTGGAGCTACTGGAAAAAGTTTAACAGGTGTTACCGGACATATTGGTACAACTGGATATACCGGTCCAATTGGTCACACTGGAACGGGTTTAACAGGTGTTACCGGACATATTGGTACAACTGGATATACCGGTCCAATTGGTCACACTGGAACGGGTTTAACAGGTGTTACCGGACATATTGGTGAAACCGGATACACCGGTCCTATTGGCACTACAGGAACTGGCTTAACTGGTGTTACCGGACATATCGGTGAAACTGGATACACCGGTGCTATTGGCCCTACAGGAACAGGTTTAACAGGTATTACTGGACATATCGGTGAAACCGGATACACCGGTCCTATTGGCCCGACTGGAACTTGTTTAACAGGTAATACTGGGGCGATGGGTTATACTGGATATACTGGGCCTTTTGGACATACTGGAACTGGACTAACTGGATTTACTGGTCCAGTGGGATATACTGGACCTTTCGGTCATACTGGCACTGGTTTAACTGGTGTGACTGGACATATTGGTGAAACCGGATATACAGGTCCGATTGGTTCAACTGGCACTGGTTTAACTGGTGTGACTGGACATAACGGTGAAACCGGATACACTGGTCCGATTGGATCTACTGGCACTGGTTTAACTGGTGTGACTGGACATATCGGTGAAACCGGATACACTGGTCCGATTGGATCTACTGGCACTGGTTTAACTGGTGTTACTGGTCCGATTGGTTTCACTGGATATACTGGTTCAGTCGGTCATACTGGAACTGGTTTAACTGGATTTACTGGCCCGGTTGGTTTCACTGGATATACTGGTTCGACTGGACCAGGTTTGACTGGTTTTACTGGGCCTATCGGCCATACTGGAGCAACTGGAATAACTGGAATACCTGGTGCGAGGTCATATAGTGTTACAAATAGTGGTTCATCATCTTATGCGATCGATGGTTCATCTAATCCTACATTAAATCTTTTAAGAGGTTTTACATATATATTTAATATTAATGCTACAGGACATCCATTTTGGATACAAACATCATCGGGTGGATACAATTCTGGAAATGTTTATAATAATGGAGTTACTAATAACGGAACTTCAAATGGAACTTTAACTTTTGCTGTTCCTTATAATGCTCCGGGCACATTATATTATGTATGTCAATTTCATTCAGCTATGGGTGGAACTATAAATATAACTGACTTAGGACCACAAGGCACAACTGGAGCAACTGGTCCAATTGGAGCAACTGGATTTACTGGGCATACCGGACATACTGGTCATACCGGAGCAACTGGTTTAACCGGCCCCATAGGATCAACTGGTTTTACTGGAGCAACTGGTCTAAGGGGTCATACCGGAGCCACTGGTGTAACCGGCCCCATAGGAGCCACTGGTTTTACTGGAGCAACTGGTCTAATGGGGCATACAGGAGCAACTGGTTTAACCGGCCCAATAGGAGCCACTGGTTTTACTGGAGCAACTGGATGCACTGGAGGAACAGGAACAACCGGTGTTACTGGTCTAACCGGTCCTATAGGAGCCACTGGATTTACTGGTCAAACTGGAAATACTGGTGTTACTGGTGTTACAGGTCCTATCGGAGCAACAGGATTTACTGGTATTACTGGAAATACTGGTGTTACTGGTGTTACTGGTCCAATTGGTTTTACAGGAACTACAGGAATTGCTGGTCCAACAGGGCCAGCAGGAACTATATTAACAACTGGAACGAGTTATTCTGATTATTTGTTTTGGTCAGGAAGCACATGGTCAGTAGGGTCATCAACTGTTCATCTTGGTTCTGATGCTGGAAAGACAAGTCAAGGTAATTTTACGGTTGCTTTAGGTAGTAATGCTGGTTCATCGACTCAGGGGGCGTATGGTATTGCCATAGGAACATCCGCAGGATCTTCAACTCAAGGACAATTTGCAATAGCAATTGGTGCAAATGCAGGAGCTATGACTCAAGGTCAATATGCAATAGCTATAGGTGCATTGTCCGGACAACATACACAGGGACAGTATAGTTTAGCTTTAGGGTATTATGCAGGATATTTTACACAAGGAGAAAACGCAGTTGCCATAGGTTATCAGGCTGGTCAAACTAAACAAGGACAAGATGCTATAGCAATTGGCAATTCATCCGGATTAATTACTCAAGGAGATTATGCTGTAGCAATTGGTTCTCAATCAGGTAAAACAAATCAAGGTTATGGATCAGTTGCTGTTGGATATGTAGCAGGAGGTATTTCACAAGGCCAATATTCAGTAGCATATGGTTGGGGTGCTGGATATACAAATCAAGGAGCGAATGCAGTTGCTATTGGAAGAGATGCTGGAGGTTCAACACAAGGTGCAAGTGCAATAGCAATCGGTTATGGTGCTGGATTAACAAATCAACATGCTAACAGCATTATCTTAAATGCATCTGGTTCAGCATTAAATAGTGCAACTTCAAGTGCATTCTACGTAAATCCTGTCAGAACTACTGCAAGCACTTCTAATGTTTTAGTATATGATACGACAAATAAGGAGATATTGTATAGTCCAGGAACATTTAGTAGTGTTCCAAATGGCACAAATTACTCAGATTACTTATTTTGGACAGGTAGCACGTGGGCAGCAGGAACTACAACATTACATCTTGGAAGTGGTGCTGGTCAGGCAAATCAAGGAACATTTGGAATAGCATTAGGTTATTTAGCAGGACAAACAAATCAAGGTAATGGATCAGTTGCTGTTGGATATGTAGCAGGAGGTATTTCACAAGGCCAATATTCAGTAGCATATGGTTGGGGTGCTGGATATACAAATCAAGGAGAGAATGCAGTTGCTATTGGAAGAGATGCTGGAGGTTCAACACAAGGTGCAAGTGCAATAGCAATCGGATTTTTAGCTGGTAAAGCTCAACAACATGCTAATGCGGTTGCTGTTGGAAGTGAAGCTGGTTTCAATAATCAAGGACAAACTGCAGTTGCTGTAGGTAATGGTTCTGGTTATCAAAATCAAGGAACAAATTCTGTAGCGATTGGTTATTTGGCAGCATATGATGCCCAAGCTGCAAATTCAGTAGCAATAGGCTATTCTGCTGGACAAAGTTATCAAGGTGCACGTAGCGTAGCCATAGGTAATCAAGCAGGTCAAACTACACAAGGAGCTGATTCGGTTGCGATTGGT
>Ga0194129_10007130_pt1 | contig 13426 bp, 11 predicted proteins | sample TA2KigCa35mmetaG_FD_150862 | JGI IMG/M metagenome (GOLD analysis project Ga0194129, IMG submission 150862) | Freshwater microbial communities from Lake Tanganyika, Tanzania - TA2015038 Kigoma Deep Cast 35m | ecosystem: Environmental > Aquatic > Freshwater > Lake | place: Tanzania: Lake... | reverse complement strand
CAGCGGCCCTTGCCGTTCTCGACGACGAACGACAACTGGAGCTACTTCCTGCCGCTCCTGGGGCGCGTGCAGGAGGCGTGGTGGTCGGGCGCCCCGCTGCGCGTCGTCTGGGATGTCGGCCAGGGGTGGAGCCCGTGGGAGAGCGGGCAGGTGGGCTGGCTCTATCCCTTCACGCTCATCGCCGGCGGCGTCGTCCGCGCGCTGGGTGAGCCGCTCCTGCTGCTCGAGGTCAACGCCTTCGTCCACATGCTGCTGCTGGCCGTCGCCGCGTGGTGGTGTCCGCCGCCGTCGCGCACCGGGCCCGATCGCGCCGCCCTCGTCGCTGCGCTCGCTGCTGCGCCCGGGCCGCTGCTCGTCGGTATGAACTGGCACGACTACCTGCTGCCCGCGCCGTGGTTCCTCGTGCTGCTCGGGCTGTGCTGGCGCGCCGTCGACCGCGGCGCCGTCTGGACGCGCCGCGAGGTCGCCGTCGTCGTCGTCGTGTCGCTGCTGTCCTTCCTGGCCGCGCACCCACACATGTTCGTGCTCGGCTGCGGGTTCCTCGCCCTGTTCAGCATCGTCGTTGCGTATGGCCACGCCGACGCGGCGGCACGCAGAGGTCGCGTCGCCGTCGGCGTCGACGTCGTCGCCCGCCTCGCCTTGGCCCAGCTGCCGACGGTGCCGGCGCTGGTGTTCCTCGCGCAGGCCGCCGGGCGGGCGAGCCCCGTCTGGCAGGCGGTGCGCGACAAGGCGAGCGTCCTCGAAGGCTCGCTGCGCGGCCTCGAGGGCGTTGGCGCTGTCGTCCTCGGACCATGGTTCTCGCCGGGACACGCGGCCCTGTTCACGCCGCTGGTGCTGGCGTTGTTCGTCGTCGCGGTGGTGCGGCGACGACCGGGCTTGGTCCTGGTGTCGTTGCTGTTCGTGGTGCTGCTCGTGCCCCACCTGTTCCCGGCCATCGACGGGCTGTTCATCGGGCCGCTGTCGAGCTTCCGCTTCCCCGAGAAGCTCGGCGTCTATGTCGGCCCCACGACCGCGGCCTTGTGGTTCGTCTTCGGCGCGCGCGCCGGCGTCCTGCGCCGCGACGTCGTCGGTGCTCTCGTCGCCGTCGCTTCGATGGTCGCCTTCGTCGTCGATCACGACCGCCATACGACCCTTGGCGCCGCCCACGCCACCGGCGCCCGCGGCCTCGTCGAGCACGCCGAGCGGTGCCTCGCCGAGGTGGGGGTGCAGCGCGGCGAGCGCCTCGCGTTCGCCCGCCACATCGCCTACGACCGCGACTGGGCACAGTATCCGTTGCTGCTGCCCGCGCTCTTCAACCACGCGCCGCTGCTCTACGGGCGACAGAGCGCCCACGTCTACGAGCCCCTCGAGCCCGACGAGTTCGCCGTGGGCCACCACCGGCTGACGGCCTTCTGGCGCAGCGCCACCGTCGACTTCGGCGACCCGGCGACGCTGGAGGCGTTGCGCGACGTCGGCACCGACTGGGTCGTGGGGCTCACCGCCCGCGACGTCGCCCCGCTGCCGGCCACCCGCGTCTGCGGGCTGGCGTTCGCGCGCGTGCCCAACCCGCGGCCCTTCCCCGGCGAGGGGCTCGTCGCCGACGCCGCCGGCGATCTGTGGTCGACGTCGACGACCCTCGTCGCCCCGCCGGCGACGCCCCACGTGCTGCGGGCGCTGCAGTGGACGCACGCCGCCGACGGGCGCTGGCGTGGACGCCACCCGCTGCCGCTGTGGCCCTTCGTCGCGGCGACCTTCGCGGCCGGCGTCGCTGCTGCATTGGCGCTCGCGCGCCCGGTCACGCGCTCACCTGGTTTGCGCTGGATGTCACGGTTGCTACGGGAGCCCCGTGGACCTCAGTGAGCGCACCCGCGCCGACGTCGTCGCCGACCCCGCCGACCCGGCCAAGGTCAACCCGGCGTCGCCGACGCCTCTGCGTCACCCGTGGGAGACCGCGCGCACGGCGTTCCTGCTCAACGTGCTGCAGCGCGCGGGCGGTCTGCAGGCGCCCACCGGGCTGCCGCAGCGCGTGCTCGATGTAGGCTCTGGCGACACCTTCGTCGCGCGCTCGCTGCTCGCCCGCGTCGCCGCCGACGTCTGCTGCTGGGATCTGCACTACACCGACGCCGATCTGGCGACGCTCGGGCGTGTGCACGGCCTGACGCTGACGCGCACCGCGCCCGACGGTGTCTTCGACGTCGCGCTGCTGCTCGACGTGATCGAGCACGTCGACGACGACTCCGCCCTCGTGGCCGATGTCGTCGCCCGCGTGCGCCCGGGCGGCCTCGTGCTCGTCAGCGTCCCGGCCTGGCCGTCGCTCTTCTCGGCCCACGACGAGGCCCTGCGGCACAACCGGCGCTATACGCCCGCCGGATGCCGTGCCGTGCTCGCGCGCGCCGGGCTCGTCGTGCAGGAGAGCGGCGGGTTCTTCCACGGCCTGCTCCTGCCGCGCGCCGCCGCGGTGGTCTTCGAGCGTGCCCTCGGTCGCCGCCCGGCCAGCGCTGGCGTCGGGGCGTGGCGTGGCGGATCCGTCCTCACCGCCGCGATCGTGGCGGTGCTGCGCGCCGAGCAGCGCGTGTCATCGTTGTTGTCGGCCCGCGGCGTCGATGTGCCCGGCCTGTCGTTCTTCGCGCTGTGTCGCGTCCCCGGCGGCGCGGCGTGACCACCGCTGCTGCGCCGTCCCCGCCGCTTGCGACGTCGGACCGCCGCGTCGTCGTCGTCCCCTGCTTCAACGAGGCCGAGCGCCTCGACGGCGCGGCGCTGCTCGCGCTGCTCGACGACGGGCGCACCGACGTGGTCTTCGTCGACGACGGCTCCACCGATGCCACGCGGGCGTCATTGCAGGCGCTGGTGCGTGACCGCGGTCCGCGGGCGCGCGTCGTCGGCCTCGACCAAAACGGCGGCAAGGGCGAGGCGGTGCGTCGCGGTCTGCTCGCCGCCGTAGACGACGGCGCGCCGGTGGTGGCGTTCCTCGACGCCGACCTGTCAACGCCGGTCGCCGAGATGCGGCGCGTGCTCGCGGCCCTTGATGATCGCGAGGACGTCGACGTGGCCATGGGTGCGCGCGTCGCGCTGCTCGGCCGCGCCATCGAGCGCTCGCCGGCTCGGCACTACCTGGGCCGGGTCTTCGCGACGGCGGCGTCGACGGTGCTCGGGGTGCGCGTCTATGACACCCAGTGCGGCGCCAAGGCATTTCGCGTGACCGCCGCCCTGCGCGACGCCCTGACGACGCCGTTCTCGTCGCGCTGGGCCTTCGACGTCGAGCTGCTGGCGCGCCTGCTGTGGCACGGCGACTCTCGGGGCTTCGTCGAGGTGCCGCTGGCGAGCTGGCGCGACGTCAAGGGCAGCAAGCTGTCGCCGAAGGCGATGGTGCGCGCGGGTGTCGACCTCATCCGCATTGCCGCCAGCGCGCGGCACGACCGGCGTCGCCGGCGCTGACGGCGTCGCCGGCGCTGACGGCGTCGCCGGCGCTGACGGCGTCGCCGGCGCTGCCGCCGACGGGGCCCTCGCCGCTGCGCCCTCGCCGCTGCGCCCTCGCCGCTGCGCCCTCGCCGCTGCGCCCTCGCCGCTGCGTCGTGGTCAGTCGAGCAGCGCGCGCAGCTGCTGCAGCTCTTTCCTCTCGAGTTCGCGGTAGTCGCCCACGCGCAGGCCGTCGGTGTCGAGCGCGCCGAACTTCGTGCGCACCAGCTTCAGCACCGGGTGCTGGATGCGCCAGAACATCCGCTTGATGAGCCGGTTGCGTCCCTCGGTCACGGTGATCTCGACCCAGGTGTTCACGCGGGCCTTCTCGATCACCTCGACGTGGGCGGGCTTGGTCGGGCCGTCTTCCAGGTAGATGCCGCGCCGGAGCTTGTCGAGCTCGACCTCCTTCGGGCTGCCCTTCACCTTCGCCATATAGGTCTTGGGCACATGGTAGCGCGGGTGGGTCAGCTGGTTGGCCAGCTCGCCGTCGTTGGTAAGCAGCAGCGCGCCCTCGGCGTCGTAGTCGAGGCGCCCGACGGGATAGATGCGCGCCTCCGAGGCCGCGCGCACCAGATCCATCACCGTGCGGCGGCCGCGGTCGTCCTTCGTCGTCGTCAAGAAGCCCGCCGGCTTGTTGAGCAGGAAGTAGACCTTGGTCTGCTCGTCAGGGGGCAGCACGTGCACCTGCCGCCCGTCGACGCGCACCTGATCGCGGCCGGGATCGATCTTGGTGCCGAGCTCGGTGACGACGCGGTCGTTCACCCGCACCCGTCCTTCGACGATCATCAGCTCGGCGGCACGACGCGAGGCGACGCCGGCTCGCGCCAACGCCTTCTGCAATCGCTCCGACTTCTCGTTGCCTTCGCCTTCTGCGCCCATCGCCACGACCTCCCGTCGTTGCTTTGGAAGGGGACCGTTGTCGACGACCACGAGCCCCGGAAAAAAGGACACCCGCTCCGGGCGCCCGCTACGACTCGCCGGGGGGCCGGCCGTCGTCGTCGGGGACCTCGATGCCGAACACCATCGTCGACGCCGTCTTCGACACCTTCTTCGCCTCGCCCAGCGCACGCTCGAGGGCGTCGAGGGCGTCGGCGGACTCCTCGTCGGTCTCGGCGGACACGAGCCCGCCGCTGCCGGACTGGAACAGGTCCATGACGACGGCGGGAGCGCCATCAGCGTCGACGGGAGCGGCCGGGGCGCCGCCCTCGAGCTCATGCAGCTGCTTCAACGTAGGCAGATCGTTGAGCGACTGCAGGTGGAAGAACTCGAGGAAGGTCTTGCTCGTGCCGTAGAGCAGCGGCCGGCCGACGTCCTCGGCCTTGCCGAGGACGCGCACGAGCCGCTTGTCGAGCAGGGCCTTCAGCGCGCCGCCGCTGTCGACGCCGCGGACCTCCTCGATCTGCGGCTTGGTGACCGGCTGCCGGTAGGCGATCACCGCCAGCGTCTCTAGCGCCGCCCGCGACAGCTTCTGCGGCCGGCCCAACTGCATGCGGCGCACGAAGCGCGCCTGGCTGGCGAGGGTGCGGTAGGCGAGACCGCCGTCGACCTCGACGAGACGGAAGCCCTGGCCCGCGGTTCGGGTGGGGTCGCTCCAGCGACGTACCAGCTCCGCGAAGATCTCCTTCACCTGATGCAGCGTCGGCGGCGCCATACCGGCCTTGCCTTCGAGCAGCGGCAGCTCGCCCACGAAGACATCGCGCACACGCGACGGCGACAGCGGCTCACCCGACACGAAGCACAGCGCCTCGATCATCGCGTAGCACCACTCTTCGACCACGAATGGCGCTCCATCGACGGGCACGACGGTTGGCGACTTGTCGTCGATCGCGGCGGACGGGGCGGCGGCGGACGGGGCGGCGGGGGGCACGTCGGCGGCGCGCAGGTCGGCGACCGGCACGTCGGCGACCGGCACGTCGGCGACCGGCACGTCGGCGACCGGCACGTCGGCGACCGGCACGTCGGCGACCGGCACGTCGGCGCCGGGCAGCGCCTCGGCGGTCGCGTCCTCGGCCGTCGCCGACGGCGCGGCCGCGGGTCCCTGATCGTGGTCGTGGGTCACGAGTTGGCCTCCCCCTGGGGGCCGAATTCGTCGACGGCCAACAGGCGCTCCTTGAGCGCGCCGTCGTCGTCTTCGGCCGCGAGGTTGTCGAGCACCGGCTCGACGTCGATGGACAACGACTCGGGGTCCTGGCGCAGCCGCACGAGCTTCAGGCGGGCCATCTCGAGGATCGAAAGGAAGGTCACGATCACGCCGCGCCGCGTACGGGGCCCGAAGTGGTCGACGAGCTCGGCGAACGTGAACACGCTGCCGGCGCCGACGCCGGCGGCGACGCGGGTGGCGGCGGTGCCGGTGAAGACGTCGACGAGCTCGTTGATGCGGGCACCCACCGACATGCGCTCAACGAGGACCTCGTGGACGACGAGCCTCTGCTGGCGCTTCAGGATGGCGTCGAAGAGGCGGATCAGGTCGAGGGGGTCGACCTCGGCCAGCTGCAGACCGGTGTCCTTCGGCTCGTCGACGACGTCGTCGTACTGCGGCGGCAGGGGTGGCCGCGCGAAGGCGTCGCGGCCGAGCTGAGGCAGCGCGTCGAGGGCCTGGGCGGCGTCCTTGAAGCGCTGGTACTCGAGCAGGCGGCGCACGAGGTCGGCGCGCGGATCGGCCTCGGCGTCGGGCTCCCTCGGCCGCTCCTGCCGGGGCAACAGCAGCTTCGACTTGATGTGCGCCAGCTGCGCCGCCATCACGAGGAACTCGCCCGCGACGTCGAGGTTCAGCTCGCGCATGTCATCGAGGACCTTCAGGTACTCGACGACGATCACCTTGAGGGGGATGTCGAGGATGTTGAGCGCGTGGCCCTCGATGAGGAACAGCAGCAGGTCGAGGGGGCCTTCGAAGCTCGACAACCGGACGCGCAGCAGCTCGCTGTCGGGGGTCGGCAGGTAGCCGGTGGCGTCGGCGGAAGAAAACGTCCCGCGCGCCTCGACGGAGAAATCGTCGTTGCCGGCGCGGACCACCGGTAGCCCTTCGTCGCTGAGGACGGACGCCCTGTTGCGGGCGGGCACGCTGCTGTCGGTGGATCCGGACGGATCCGTGGCGTCGGTCATGCGGCTCCGGGCCTCACGGCCTGAGAGAAGAGCACCTCTTTAGTCCGCCGCCGGGACCGGTCAACCGGGCCCGCGGTGGCCGGTCGGTCGCCGGCGCGGGCGCCGGGCCCACCAGAGCAGGGCGCGCAGCCCGATTCCGGCGTTGGTCCGCGCGGAGCGCGCGCCGCCGACCGACAGCTCGTGGGAGAACGCGCTCACCCGGGGCGTCGACGGCGAGCCCGCCCCACAGATCGCGGGTGAGGGCCAGCTCGGCGACGTTCTGCGTCTCGTCGTCGGCGGCGAGGAAATAGCGCTGATCCAGCGAGACACCGTCGTCGTAGGCTGTTCACTGCGCGGCCAGCTGCGCTGTCGCGGTGACCGCCGCCGACAGGCGGACGCCGAGCGCGCCCGAGCGCGCTCGCGTTGTGCCGCGCGAGCACGGCGCTGTGCAGGAAGAGCGGGCGGGACCGCCGTGCTGTCGTCCAGCGCGACGACGGCGGCGGTCCGCAGCGCGCCGACCGCCATGCGCTCGCTTTCGGCGGCAAAGAACAGCTTGCCAGCGCCGGCCACGTCGGCGTGCCGGAGCAGGCGCGGTGCGACGTGGTCGACGGCGGCGGTGCTCGCTGCGCGCACGAGCCCGTCGGGGACGACCAGCAGGGGGCTTCGTCGCCGTCGAGGGCGTCCTCGGCGAGGCGCCCGGGCTCGTGTCCGACTCGAGCCGCACCGAGAGCGACGAGGTCGTCGTTGTCGCCGCCCTCGTCATCGCCGTCGTCGCCGCCGCCACCGCGCCAAGCAGTCGGGCGAGCCGAAGGCCGCACACGCCGGACGGCCTTCGCGCCGGCCTCGACGCCGGGCGCGGGCGCGCCTCCCTTTGCCCGGTCACGACCGGCCGTCGCTCGCCGCGCGCCGTCGTGATCGGGCGTCTTCGACGGCGGGGGGCGCGTCCTCGGTGGCGATGGGCAGCAGGTGCGCCTCCAGCAGTTCGAGGGCCTCGGTGAGCGCGTCGACGACGACGCGGGCGGCGTGGGTGTCGTCGGCGGAGCCGTCGAGGGTGCGCGGATGGTAGCGGCGGGCGAGTCGCTGGTACTGGGCGCGCACCTCGGCCAGCGACGGCTGCCCGTCGAGCTCGAGCACGCGCAGCGCGCCAGCGACGTCGCTGGCGGCCGGCACGCGCGGCCGCGCCCGCGGCGCGGGGGCCAGCGGTGCGTGGCTGACGCCGGGGCCGTCGCGGTGCAGCAGCGCCTGCCACTCGCTTCGCACAACGCTGCCGAGCCGATCGAAGAGACCCATCCTGTGCGTTCTACCACCCCGCTCGTGCGAGCACCGCTGTCGACGGCGTCGCCGCGGACCCGGCATCGTCGGGGCTGCATCGGGCCGGCGGCGCAGTATGTTTGCCGCCATGAGCACCGAACGCCTCGCCGTCGTTGTCGTCATAGTGGTCTGCGGAGCGGCGTCCACGGGCTGCGTGACGACGGCGACGCCTATCCGTCCCACCACACCGGTGGTCGCCGACGGTCCCCGGGTCGCCGGGCTCCGCTTTGACGGCGAACAGATCCGCATCCGCGAGCCGGGGGTCCCGGTGTCGCCCGACCGCCGATGGCAGCGCTCGGTGGCGAACCACGCGGCGACCGCCTTGAACCGGGCCTTGTCGACCACCGAGGTGGCGCCGCTGGCGGCGACGACGGTGACCTTCGACCTCGCCGAGCCGCCGGCCTTCGCCTTCGGGCCCCACAAGGACATGACCATCACCCTGTCGACGACGCTGCCCGACGGCGGGGTCGTGCGCAGCGAGCCGGTGCGCGGGCTGCTCGACACCTGGCCCGAGGCGGCGCTCACCGGTGGCCTCGTCGCCACCGGCATCGCCTTCGACCTGTTGTCGGTGGTGGCGGTGCTCTACTTCCTGGCGAACTCTGGGCTGCCCGGGCCCGTGCTGCTGGGGGCGCTGGCCCTCGGGCTCGGCGTCAACCTGGCACAGGCCGGCGCCGACCAGTTCGTCGCCCTCGCCGAGGAGACCCGCTGGTCCGACCTGTTCGCCGACGCCTTGCGCCGCCACGCCAGCGAGGTGCGTCGTCGCCTGGGCGCCGCAGACGGGCCGCCCTCCTCAATGGGCACGCGGCCGTCCATCGACCCGAGCGACGTCGATGGGCCGCCACCGGCCTTGACCCCACCGCCGGTGGCGCCGCCGCCCCTGTCGTCGCCGCCGCCGGTGTCGCCGCCGTCGCCGCCGCACTCGTGAGCGCCGCGCCTCGGCCGCCCGTGTCGGTCAGCGCGACGCCACCCGGCTGCGGGCTTGGGCGGCGCCGCGCTGCTCGACGGTGAGCCGCAGGGCCTCCTTCGCCAGCCACGAAGCCTTGATGTGCCACCTGGCCGTGTTGACGACGAGGGCCGAGACGATGAACTGCGGCGCCTCGGCGGGGGCGAAGCCGACGAACCAAGACGTGTCGAGGCCGGTCTCGTAGTCGGTGAGCGAGCCGGTCTTGCCTGCGGCGCTGACCGGCAGGCGCGGCCCCTGACGGAACGCGCGCCGCGCGGTGCCGTCGGTGACGGTCTCGGTGAGCATCTTCTTCAGCGCGCGGGCGTGGCGCGTCGCGATCACGCGCACGGGCGCGTCCGGCTCGACCCCGGCGTCGAACACCGGGCGTACGAGCACGCCGTCGTTGGCGACGACCGAGGCGATCACCGCGCCGTGCAGCGCCGAGATCTTCACGTCGCCGAAGCCGGCGGCGGCCTCGGCGAACGCAAACGGCTCGTCGGGGATCACCGCGCTGCTCGGCACGAGACCAGAGACGTCGGCGAAGCGCACGCCAAAGCCCCAACGGGCCGCCTCGGCGCGCAGCGACGTCGGCGTCAGCTTGCGGGACGCGAGCTTGGCGATGGCGACGTTGGCCGACTTCGGCAGTACGTCGGCGAACGGGATACACCGGTCACGGCGGGGATCGTCCTTCAGCAGGCGCGCGGTCATCCGCGTGCGGCCACCGTGGAAGCACGCGTCGTCGTCAGCATCGACTCCCGCGGCCAGCAGCGCGCTGGCGGTGACGACCTTGAAGACGCTCGCCGCCGGCGCCAGCGGCCGCAGGGCCAGCCCGTCGGACGGGCCGCGCGTCGAGTGTTCGGCGACGGCGACCACGCGGCTGGTGTGCGCGTCCATCACGACGACGGCGCCGTAGGGTGTCTTGCCGTCGACGAGCAGCCTGTCGATGCGCGCCTCGAGCGCCGCGTCGCGGGTCGTCAGCGCGCGGGCGGCCGACGAAGCCTCAGCCGCCGCCGGCAGGGGGCCGGCGAGCACGTCGTGGTCGTCGGCCGCGGCCTCGGCCGGTTCGTTGTCGGCGCGGCCGAGATCCGGCGGGGGATCGCCCACGGGCGCCGAGGCCACGCCCGCGGCGGGCTGCTCGCCGCGGGCGTGCGCCGGCTCGGAGACGGCAGCGTCGATGAGCCCGGCGCACAGCATGCCGGCGGCCAGCGGCACGCCGAGGGGCAGCGCCCGCAATGCCGATCGCAGCCGCGGCCCCAGGGCATCGTGGGGGATCGAGAAGCGGCGGTGCCGCACGGAGCGAGGTGGTGCCATGTGTCGCTTCACTGCCCCAGCATCCGACCCGGGATCCTCGAACGCAAAAAAATGACCGCGGGACGCTCGACGGAATTTCACGCACGGCGCGGCTCCCCGTCGGGTCCAAACCTCGTCCCGCTCCGGCTGTTCCCGATCCCGGCCCGGCGCTGTCTGTCGGTCGGCGCGCCGTCAGCGGCGTCGTCGCTTGCCGCGGCCCCGCCGCGGCCCCTCGGCGTCGCCCTCGTCGTCGTAGGCGAACGCGTCACCGAGCTTGAGCTTCACGCGGTCGGCGATCCAGTGCGCATCCCACCACTCGATGGGGTTCGTCGGGCGACCATGCACCAGCGTCGTGAAGTGCAGATGATCGCCGCCGGCGAGGCCGGTGGCGCCGGTGCGTCCGAGCACCGCGCCGCGTACGACGGAGTCACCCACCTTCACGTCGATGCCCGACAGGTGGGCATACAGGGTCATCACCCCGAAGCCATGATCGAGCACGACACAGTTGCCGTAGATGCCGAGGTAGCCGGCGAACAGCACGGCCCCGTCGTTGCCCGCACCCACCGGCGATCGCTCGACGCGCGCCAGATCGAAGCCGAGGTGATCCTGCGTGTCGACCACGGCGCCGTTGCGCCGATACGTGCGGCGGTCGGCGAACGCACCCTTGATGGCCGCGTTGTCGAACGGCACGAAGACCTTCGTCCACAAGAACCGCGGCTGCGACTGCTTCGCCAGCTCGACCAGGAAGTCGTTGTTGCGCCGGCGCAGCTCGCGGTTCAGCTGCAGGTAGTCGTCCAGCGGTGCGCCCTTTTTCGGCAGGTCCGGCGTCTGGGCGTAGGTCTCGGCCGTCACCTTGGCGAGGAACGGGTCCTTCAGCTCGATGGTGTCCTTGCCCATGGGGCGCGCAAACGCCTTGTGCACGACGCCGCCGGCGGTGGCGCGGTTGCCGAGCGCGTCCTCGGCGAATACCCTGACGCGCGCCTTCACGACGTCTTCGGCGCCTTCTTCGTCGTAGGGCACGACGAAGAAGGCGAAGCGCCGCGTCGTCGGCCCGCCGGGCAGCGGCGCCCCCGGAAACACCCACGGCGCCACGGGCCCGGCGTCGGTGGTCGGACGCTCGACGAGGACGCCGTCGAAGACGCTACCGGCCGAGACCTCGTAGACGACGACCTCGGCGCCGCCCTGCGCGACGTGTACGAACGAGGACTGCGCCGCCACCGTGGGCGGCGTCAGGCGCACCGCCACGGCGCGCTCGACGACCACGGGCTCGGGCTGCGACAGCCAGGTCCCGACCCGCGTCGCCGTCACGCGGACCGTCAGCGTGCCCTCCTGCAGGCCGGGCAGGGCGTCCTTGCCGCAGGCGGCCGACAGCTCGACCTGCGCCTCCCCCGGGGGCGAAAACGCGCTCGCCGGCGGCGGCCGGTGCACCTCGGTCAGCACGCGGGGCGCGAGCCCGGCGCCGCTCACCTCGACGGTGACGTCGACGATGCCGCGCATCGGCTCGTCGACCGTGACCTTCAACGCGCCGCGCGGGCCGACGGCCTCGGGCACGTCAAGGGTGATGCTCGGTACGCCGCCCGTCTGACGCCCGGCCCACAGCGCGACACCGCCGGCGCCGAGCGCGACGAGCCCGCCGACGACGGCGACGGCGACGAGGGGGAACGGGCGCCGGGACGGCGGCGAGGTCAGCGACATGGGGGCTCCGGGCCGGCGCGGTGACCACGACGGAGAAGCCGTCTTGATTATCCCCCATGCCGTCGTCAACGGGAGCGGTACGTCGACGGATGTGGCAACGTCCGCTCGATGGCGTGCTTCGACAAACGACCCTCTCGCGCCGTGCCGGGCAGCGTGCCGGGCAGCGTGCCGGGTGCTGCGTTCCCCGCTGCCGTCGGCCTCGCGCTGCTGTTCGCCGCCGCGCCGCCGGGCCGCGCCGCGGGCTACGTCGCCGCCGGGACGAGCACGCTGGTCGTCAGTGAGGACGCGGCGGCATGGCAGCAGGGCTGGACGGCCGCCTGCGTCGTTGACGCTCCCGACGACGCCGCGACGCTCACCATCGTGCGCGAGCTGCGGTTCGCTGCCGATCCGGTGCAGGTGCTGGCGTCGGGCGACGGCGCGCAGGCCCTGCCGCTCGTCGAAGGCGGCGCAGGCGCGTTTCGCTGGACGGCCGTGGACGGCGTGTACGTCCTCGCCCGGCTCGTCGTGCGCTGCGGCACCGACGCCGTCTACGACGAGGTCGTCGTCGACTCCGCGCCGCTCATCGTCGCGCCGGCGGTCGAACCGCCGTGGGCGGTCACGCGCACCGACGCGCTCGGCAGCATCGACGGCACGACCGTCCCCGCGGGCGTAGAGATTGAGCTCACCGGCCTCGGCGTGCGCGCCGCCCCCCGCGGCGCCGACGTCGTGACGGTGCGGGCCGTCGGCGCCGGCGTCGACGCCGCGTTCGAGTTTGTCGCAGGCGACTTTGTCGATGGGCGGCTCGTCGTCTCGCCACGCCTGCGACCGACGATGGCGGGCACGATCCGCGTCGACGCCGCGCTGCGCGGCGCGGCAAGCACACCGCTGGATTTCGTCGTCGTCGACGACACGCTGCTGCCCGGCGGCGGCGAGCCCAGGTCGCCGGTGTCTGGGAGCGATGGCTGTGCGGCCACGACCGCCGGTGTGCCGGTGCTGCCGGCGGCGACGCTCGTTGGTGCGGTGGCGTTCGGCTGGCGTCGCCGTCGCGGGCGGCGGTGAAGGTGCGCGTCCGCGTGCTCTTCCTCGGCGAGGACCCGAAGGACCCGCTGCAACAGGCGGCCGCCGACTATCTCGCGCGCTGCGGTCGTCGGTACGCCGCCGGCCTCGTGCCCTTGAAGCCGACGAAGCGCGGCAAGGGCGCCGTCGACGATGTCGTCCGCGCCGCCGAGGCCGACACGCTGCTGTCGGCAAGCGAGAGTTGCACGCGGGTCGCGCTGGATCCCACGGGTAAGCTCCTGCCATCGTCGGAGCGCTGGTCGGAGGCCGTCGAGCAGCTGCTCGCCCGCGGCAAGCCGCTGGCCTTCCTGATTGGCGGTGCCACCGGGCTTCATCGCCGCGTTCTCGACGAGAGCGCTGCCGTCTGGTCGCTGTCGCCGCTGACTTTCGCCCACCGGTTGGCGGTCTGTGTGCTCGCTGAGCAGCTTTACCGCTCGGTCGAGATCGCGCGCGGCGGCCCGTACCACAAGGCGTGACCACAGCGCGTGACCACGGCGCGTGACCACAGCGCGTGACCACAGCGCGTGACCGCAGCGCGTGACCGCAGCGCGTGACCGCAGCGCGTGACCACAGCGCGTGACCGCAGCGCGTGACCGCAGCGCGTGACCGCAGCGCGCGAGCACAGCGCGTGAC
>Ga0194129_10007129_pt1 | contig 13426 bp, 3 predicted proteins | sample TA2KigCa35mmetaG_FD_150862 | JGI IMG/M metagenome (GOLD analysis project Ga0194129, IMG submission 150862) | Freshwater microbial communities from Lake Tanganyika, Tanzania - TA2015038 Kigoma Deep Cast 35m | ecosystem: Environmental > Aquatic > Freshwater > Lake | place: Tanzania: Lake... | reverse complement strand
ACCCGCAAACCCGCGATGAAGATCGCCGTGGTGACGGCCGGGGGCGACACGGTGATCCGCTTCTGCGCCGAGGACGCCGACGTGCTCGCGGAGGTCTCGCTGCTGAGCCGGCGCGTGGTCGAGGGGCGCGCGGCGCTGGGGCGGGCGGGGGCCCCGCTGGGGCCCTCCCCCGAGGGCGCGCTCGCGGCGGCGCCGGGCGCGGAGGTCGCGCGCGTCGTGATCTCGGTCGGCGAGCGCGCGCCGCGGATCAAGGCCCCGGAGGCCCCGCGCTGCACCAACCTCTGCGGGAAGGTGGCGCACTTCCCCAACACGGAGATCTACCAGAAGGGCGTGCGCCCGTACGTGCGGCGCACGAAGAGCCTCTTCGGCGCATTCACCTGCGTCTACACGAAGCACGCGAACTTCCACACCGGCTCCGCGCGCTCCTCGACGCTCTTCCGCGGGGGCACGAGCACCGAGCGCATCAAGCACGCGATCGCGCACATCTTCGCGGACTGCGTCGTGCACAGCGTGCTCGTGCACAACTGCGTCTTCACCGGGAACCTCGGCGTGCCCGTGAGCCGCAGCAACGGCGCGGTGCAGCGCAGCCTCGAGGCCGCCTTCGAGTGCGACGCGCAGCCGCTCATGGCGATCGACGAGCAGATGTTCGCGGTGAGCCTGCTCCTCAAGGACTTCCGCGCGCCGCTCGTCGAGGTCGCCCCCGGCGACTCCCCGGTCGCGAGCGTGCGCGTCAACATCTGCCGCACCGGGGTGCTCAACATCTTCATCGCGGCGCCCGGGGGCGTCGACGCGCGCACGCACCTCGACGAGACGCTGCTGCCCGTCGCGCACCGGCTCTTCGCGGCGATCGCGCGGGTGGTCTAGGCTCGGAGACGCTCGAGTGTTCTTTAATAAACACTATATACTTTGGTGATTGTGTTTTGCATGTGATGATGGCCCATCTGCGAACTCCATGTCGGTCCAGCTGACTTCTGGAAACCGAAAACGCATCGTGAAATGCGATTCCACAGCAAAACTCGTCGCGGTATGATCGCGGATTAGCTCCTGCATGTCCAAAGGCAGAGTTTCCAACCATAACCGTGCCTCGACGACCTGCGGAGACGACATGATCTGCATGCCTGCGAGGCCATCCATATAAATAAAACCCTGCAAGCTCTTTGAATCGCACGCAGTCCGCGGAGCGCGCTGAACCGCGCTTGTCTCTCTTGGCGTATATTAGGACGCGCGTGCATGAGCTCGTCGAGTTGCGACAAGGCGCTGGTGGTCTCGATGGCGTCGCTGCAGCGCAACGTGATGCTGGCCATCTTCGGAATGAGCGCCACGGACCGCACGCACCTCGCCGAGATCTCCATCGAGATGAGCCTGCGCGAGATCGTGCAGGCCGAAGACGCGACGCGCGAGCAGCTGGCGAAGCTGGTGAAGGTGGTGCGCGAGCGCGACGTGAAGCGGCAGCGAGCGCAGCTCACGGCAGACCTCATGAAGAGCCGACAGCTGCGCGACACCCTCTGCATGCTGGAGAAGAAGCGCACGGGGATGGAGCAGCAGATGAACAAGCTGAGCGAGTCGAAGCTCAACATGCAGATGCTGCAGTCGATGAAGCACACGAACATGGCGCTCCAGAACCTCGGCTTCAAGATCAGCGACGCGGACGCGATCATGGACGACCTCGAGGAGAGCAACCGCGACGCCCGGGATATGCAGATAACGCTGTCCTCGGGCTTCGGCGACGACGACTACCTGTCGCAGACGGACCTCGAGGCCGAGCTGGCCCTGATGCTCGGCGACGACGCGCTCATGGCGACGCGCTCGCACATCGAGCAGCACCGGCCGCCCGCGCGGCGGCAGCCCGAGACGCCCGCGGAGCCTGCGGTGCTCGTCGAAATGCCGCAGGTCGCGGTGCACATGGGCGACAAGCCCGACGACCCCCCGGGCGCGGGGCCGGAGGCGCCGGCGGCGGAGGCGCCGGCGGCGGAGGCGAGCACCGAGGCGCCGGCGGCCGGGGCGAGCGCCGAGGCGAGCGTCGAGGCGAGCACCGAGACCCCGCAGAGCCTCGTGGCGCCGGCCTCGAGCATGTACGCGCCCAAGAAGACGCGCGCGCGCGGCGCGCGCGCGGCGCAGGAGGCGCCGGCCCCGGCGGCGCCAGTCACCGGCTCTGCCGCCGCCGCCGCCGCCGCCGCCGACTCCGCCGAGCTCGAGCTGGAGCCCGAGCCCGCGCCCGCCTAGCACGCGACGCGCGCGCCGGGCACGCGACGCGCGCGCCGGGCACGCGACGCGCGCGCCGGGCACGCCGACGCGCGCGTCCGGGCCGCGTTCGCGTATATCGCGCGCCCGCGGCATGCGCTGGCTGCTCCCCGCCGTGCTGGTGCTCTGCGCGATCCTGCACGCGCACGCGCTCCCGACGTTTGTCACCAAGTTCCTGCTTCCGGAAAACACAGACGCACAGCCTGTGGTCACGCAGAAGGTGCAAGAGTACATACAGGATCTCGCGCAGCGCCAGGCTATTCAGTTAGGAAATTGGACGCTGCAGGTGGCGATGCTGGCTGTCGTTCCCTAAACTAGCATTTTAAATAATAATATCTAATTTAAGAAATTTATTGATATTTTATTATTTTATGAAACTAGAGCATATTACTGGTCGTAACCTGCATCATTTAAATCCTGATTTTGAGCATGTCTTCTTCGTGCTTGGGCTGCTGATGCCCTCTTATTTGCAGCTTCACGGACATCGATTGCTTTCCCTTCATTGTTTAATCTTCTACTCCTTTCGTTAGCATTTTCTCTTCTTGTTACCTGTTTGCCTCTTGCATTTGTAAATGTCACCATATGAGATTGTTTTCCTCCCTGATATTCTTTCTTCTGATCTTTTTCTACATTCTGTAAAAACTTTCTTTTTTCTTTTTTATCATTCTTTTCTTGATCATTTTCATCATCATCGTCTTCTGAATCATAATCACCATTGTCATATCCATCGTCCCAATCATTTTCGTCATCAGTTCCATCCTCAACACCATAATTTTTTAATTCTCCTGTGTCGTAACCACCATCTGATTTCTTCACAAGCTTCACAGCACGACATCCGGATTGAACATTAGTTTCTTCATCATATGTTTCATTCAACTTGTCTATGATTTCTTCATCTTCGTTTACTTTTGAACTTTCATTTAATTTTTTTTTCATTTTTGGTTTTATTTTCTGAATTTCTAAATATTGATGTATACATTCTTCCAAAAGATCATACTTACTTCTTAAAAGTAGCGCTTCATATTCTTCTGTTGTTATAGGATATGTGCGACAGACAAGATGTAAATCTTTCTCCATTGAAAGAAATTTTCTCAAATTTTTACCTGTAAGCGTTTTGTGTAGTTTTAACAACATCTCTTCATTTATTGTATATTTTGATTTTTTATATATTAAAAATAGATAGTGTTTGCACAAAGACATTTCAAAATTCATATTATAATCCTGAGAATGTTCAAAGGATTGATTCCATTTTTTTACAGTATCATATAATTTTTCTTCTAAATCATATGTTTTTTCAGATTTTATTCGGGAGTATCCATCTACCACGAGATATTCCAAAAAATCATTTGTATGCTTAAGAATACAAATCGGTTCTGCAAAAAGTATTTTATGATTGATAACATCTTCGTTATGACATTCATCTTTTTTTAATTTTCCTTCTTTTAAATCTGTTACATAAAGATGTATAGGACGTTTTGTAACATGGACCAATAATACTATTGTGACCCGTTCATGCAAATATTCTGTATCTGTATCAAAATCTTTATAGTTAAGATAATTATTGAAATCTTGTGCAATGTCATAGTCCGTTATAACATTAACAATTTTTGAGTCTATTTTTAAATTTCGAATATTATTCATAATGTCAATGAGTTTTGATTTTAGTTCTTCTACTGAAAAATTAGTAAAGTATGATACTAGTGCAATTAGTCGATTGCCAACAGTGTAGTGATCAATTGACAAAAAATGAACTTGAAACAAATCATCTTCGTATGTATATTTTCTTTGTTCTTGATCTATAAGAAATTCGCGATTACCCTCAAATTTTTTTAAATGATCCCTAACCCTTAATTCTATAGAAGGTCCAGTTGGTAACATTATCAAATATGGTAATGTTGTTGGTTGTGACACTTCTGTTGACAGTACTTGCTGTGACTCTTCTTGTAAATCTTTTTGCTGTGACTCGTCTTGTAAAGCTTTTTGCTGTGATTTGCGTTCTTCTATCTTTTCAAACCACTTTATTGTCTTGAAAATATCGAAATCTATTTTATCTTCTTTTAGTCTTGGTAGTAACAATTTAGCAGATTGAAACATCTTTGCTTGTATCTCACTCATACTTAAATCTTTGAAAACAGCTGAAGAAAAATATAATGTTAAATCCCTTTCAATAAGACTTCCCACAGTTTGTTTTTCAAAATCGTCAATTCCACTTACAGAAAGTGAACTTTCCTGAATATTATCAGAGTTAAGTTGAATCAAATCATTACGATCAATTGGATAATTAAATACATGTTGTTCCAGATTCTTTGTAATATTTTTCAATAACATATTTCGGTGGAGAATCATTTTAATTAAATCTTCTCGTTGATTATCATTAAAAATAATATTTGTCAATTTTGAAATATTATACATACAACACATATTTGCCATTAAAACAAATATTTTCCATTTTAAAATTTCGCGAAGTTGTTCATCTACTTTGACCTGCAACTGTTCTTCAGAAAGATCACAATACCACTTGTAAGTTGATGAATTTCCTGTCTCATTATAATATTTTTGCATCGCTTGCCACTCAAGCTCGATTTTATTTTTTTCAATTATTTCCAAAACTTTACGTCCAGGTTTTGTTTTTAAATTGATATGTATCCCAACGTCGTTTTTTGAATCGCTTAACCAATTTTGGATTAATAAGGAATGAAATGGACTCATAAATACTTGTGCGATATTTTCACTTTGTCGAAGTTTATACTTAATTAGTCCATGATTTATAAAATAAGAGTTTATATTAGTAATTATTTGTTCTAATTTTTGATTATCTTCTGTATATTGATTTTTTATGAATATTTTCTTTCCTGTCGTCATTTTCTCCTTCACTTGCTCTTGTATTTTATTTAGAACATCGTCAAGAATTTTCCTTATTTTTGATGATGAAAAAATAGCGAATGTAAGAAGAGTCAATCTATATGTGTCTACTTCACTGTCTTCTGAACGTTGTTCTCCATCTAAACGTTTATTAATTTTTTCAACTTCTGAAAAATATCCAATAAGATCCATAATTCTCTTTTCTTTCTCTTGATTTGACATTTCAGATGTTCTATTTGAATAATAGAAATTAAATTCGTTATACCTTAATATTGTATCAATGTACTCTAATTTCTTGGTTGGAAGTGATTCTTCAGACTTATTATAATCAATTTCTAATTCTTTGAGCTTTTCAACCTGCTGTGTTGCATAAATTTTACGATTTTCTAAATTTTTTATACTTGATTCTTCAAGAGTCTTTTTACTTAGTGAATTTGTTAACTCAACAATTTTCTTTTGATATACCTGTATATCTTTTTTGCACTGTACTAAATTCTTCTTATTTTCTAGAATACTCTTATTGATTGTTTCTAAATTTTGTTTCCAAACTTTAATTGGGTTCATTGATGAAATAATTATATCTTTTTGACTCTTGACAAATCTCTGACATATTACTTTATCAATTCCGACAGAGATTAAGTTACCGGCATAAATTTTAGTGTCGTCTCCTAAATAAAAAAATGAATTTCGTATGTGTTGTCTATTATTTTCTTCAATTTGTAATAAATTGCAATTCTTAAAGTGTTTATCGTTTGTAATAAAAAACAGGTTTTTACTTTCATCTTTTGTATTATCTTTGTATAATAATCCTTTGTGAATCTCATCCACATTTAAACTTTCAATTTCAAAAGGTTCTGAAATAATTTCTCCATTGTGTTCTTTGAAAATTTGAAACTTTGGTAATTCTTCTGTTCCTAATATTTTTAAACGTAAATGTTTCTTGAGTAAATAAAAAGATGGATATTCTTTTTTTGAGTAAGGACATGTAAATGCTTTGGCAAATATTTTTAACTCAGGACATTTGACCTCAATTTCTTCGTAACCTTCTATGATTTGCTTTAGTGGTCCATGTTCACACCTGTGCAATTTCATGAAATTTTTCCAGTCTCCTATCCATTCAATAAAAACGACTCGATCATTAAGATGTTTGAGTCCATTGTGTAACGCAATGAAGATAGTGCTTCTCTTATTATCAAATTTCTTTAACAAGTTATAGAGAAAGCCGATATCCCATGGTTCATTTTTCTCAAAATTATGTTGCAGTTCAGTTTGTACGGCAAACACTAAAACTGAAAAAGCCTCCTGCTCTGTGACTAATCCATAATGAAAACGAAGATATATCCAAATTATTGCCTGAAGTTGATTATCGTGCATGTGTAGAAATGATCTTACAATTTGATGTATTGTTTCTTGTATGGTAAACGGTTTTCCTTCGTTTTCCGCCAGTGCCACTGGGCTACACCCAAATATCAAAAAGTCTTCAGGATTACCAAGTCTTAAATGTTCAGTCAAAGTTCTATACACAATGTATTTGCTTTCACTGGCCACTTGCTTTGAAAAATGAAACAAGGCATGCCAAAGTTTTTGTTCAACTCCTGTTGTCATGTGTTTAAATGTGTGATGTCTCGGCTCGTGTCCAACGTCCTTGTGATTCATTATTTCCACATGTGAGGAGTTGCCACTGTCTTCAATTTCTTTTGAATCAGGAATTTTATCTCTATCAACAACGTAGGATTTTGAATCTCCAGCATTTGTTCCATGAGACGTTGGAATATTTTTATGTTTTACGACGTACTCATTACCACCCGCTGCACCGTTCACAGATTCATCGGCTGCTCTGCGTGGGGCGTCGCCCGCGGCACCATGCTGAGATTCACTGACTTTATTGTGTAAAGCTTTGTCAGCAGTACCTTTCTGTGATTCTTTGGCTACTCTGCGCTGGGCGCCGCCCGTGGCCGTGCGTCGGGCATCATCCGCGGATACTGTTTTGGGGGGTGGTATTTGAACCTTTGGATCATCTTGAAAATCTTCTGGTTTTATATATCTATATAAATCATACCAATCTTGCCAGAATTCAATTTTCTTTTCATCTGCAAAAAGGTCGATTTTTTCTTTAATTTTATTCAGGTATTTTTTGATCTCATCTTCTGCACTTTTTTTAGTCTCTTTAGCTTTTTCATAATTTTTATCAGCTGTTTTTACTTGTTCATCTGCACTTTTTTTTAAAGTTCCTTTTGCTTTTGTTTTTAGTTTTTCCAATTCTTTTTCTGTTCTTGCTACTGATTCATAAGCTTTTTTGTATTTATCCAGGTGTTCTGTTAAATCTTTTAGATCTCCATCATCAAGTTTATTTATTTTATTTATAATTATTTGACTGACTCCAGTGGCGGATGGAAGAGAGTAAATATTTTCGCAATGAATAGCAGTGGGATCGTGTCTCAAAATCGGATGTGGCTCGTACAAGGATACCACGTACGGATTTTCTTCTACACCATGCCTGATATTCATAATTTGCAATTCCTATATACATATAACTCATAAACATGTAAAGTTGGATTTTTATGTTTTACATTTCATTTATTACAATCGTAATGCAATTCCTTCACATATGTTTATGAATTATAATTTACATCAAACATACATCTGGTGTTGCCGTCTATAATTCGGATTCATCATTGTCTTCGTCTCTCATTTCATCTCCGGTTGTTACGGAGGCAAACACTTGACATAACAGCAGAAGCAGTGGAAACAGAGAACCGGCTGCTGCAGCCACGAGCGCAAATGCGTACGCCAGCAGGAGAAACGCCACTAGAACGTACGGAACCAGCATGTACATGCTCAAGAACGCGCATATTCGATGCGCGGAGATTTCGGAGGACCCCGGCTGGCGCTCGAAGATGGCCTCGCGACGATTTAGCGCGCTAACGAAGGGCTCTGTGTCGGTGAGTTTGACAAGGAATTTGGCGGTCTCGCGGGCCGCGTCGGCCGGGGCGCCGCCGACCTCTGCGACGAGCCAGGCGGCGACGTCGGCGGCGGACGTGTATGCGAAGGGGGCGTCGCGGCAGGAGAGGAGACACTCGGGCGGGGGGTAGTCCTGCTCGACAAAGCAGCGGGCGTAGGTGGGGATGGAGCCGTCGAAGACGGTGGTGAAGCCGTCGCGGAGCAGCTCGTAGCAGAGCGCGGCGTCTGCGTCGAGGGCGCCCTGGCACTCGCGCGTGGGGCGCTTGAGCTGGCTGGGGACGGCGAGGGAGAGCGGGAAGACGGCGTAGACGGCGGTGGTGATGTCGCTCCAGAGGCAGACCGGGAGCATGGGGACGCATGTCCAGGCGTAGCCGTAGCAGAGGTAGAAGAGGCCGAGGACAAAGAGCGGGGCGGCGAGGGCGACGAGGAGGCCGAGGCCAAAGACGCTGAGGGCGACGTAGACGGCGAGGACGTAGACGGCGAGAACGACGAGGCCGTGGTGGAGCGCGACGCGGGGCCGGCTGCAGGTCTGGACGGCCTCGTAGTCGCAGCGGAGGGTGTCCTCGAGGGCGCGGACGACGGCGTAGAAGAGGTCGTAGGCGACGTCTGGGCCGAGGCCGAGGCGCTCGAAGACGAAGGCGACGGCGCGGGCGGCGGCGAGGGCGACGGGGTCGAGGCCGGGGGGCGTGAAGGAGATGTTGGCGCGGGCCTCGGCGGAGAGCTCTGCGGAGCGCGCGACGCGGGGCCAGGCGTCGCGGAGCAGCGGGGCGGGAGCGGCCTCGAGGGCGGCGCGCTCGGGGCCGAGGGTGCGCCAGCCGCGGAGGGTGCCGTTGGCGGCGCGGACGCCGACGCGCCAGAGCTCGACGAGCTCGGCGCAGGCGGCGAGGACGGCGCCGCGGACGAAGAGGGGCCAGGGCTCGCGGAAGGCGGCGGCGAGGGCGGCGGGGGCGGCTGAAGCGGCGGGGGCGGAGGCCCAGAGGCCGGCCTCGGCCGAGGCGTTGCCGGCGCCGCGGGCGCGGGCGCGCTCGAGCGCGGCGGCTAGGGCCCCAGAGGGGCCCGCGGCGGCGAGAGTGCCAGAGGCGCCTCTGGCGGCGGAGGCGGCGGGGTACGCGCGCGTGAAGATGGCGGCGAGCGCGGCGGCGGCGTCGGGGGGCTCGGCGGCGGCGGCGTCGGCGGCGGCGGCGTCGACGATCTCGCGGAAGAAGAGGAGGCGGCGGGCGGGTGCTGCGCGGGCGCTGGCGCTGGCGCTCGCGCTCGCGCTGGCGCTGGCGCTCGCGCTCGCGCTGGCGCTGGCGCTCGCGCTGGCGCTGGCGCTGGCGCTCGCGCTGGCGCTGGCGCTGGCGCTCGCGCTCGCGCTCGCGCTCGCCGTGCGCGTCGACTGTGCGCGGTGCGCGGCCGCGGCGACGGCGGCGAGGCCGCGCTCGACGAGGCGCGCGGCGAGGGGCGAGAGCAGGCCGTCCTCGAGCACGTGGGCGCCGAGGCGGGGGGCGCCGTCGGGGCCGAGCACGATGGCGGGGCGCGCGTCGGCCTGGACGGCGGCGGCGAGGCGCTGGGCGCCCTCGCAGGCGGCGGCGAAGACGGCGGCGGCCTCGGCGAGCGGCCCGTGGCGCGCGAGCACGGCCGGGGCGTGGATGAGCAGATGCAGCGCGGCGACGGGGTTGGTCTCGGCCGCGTGGACGGCGTCGGCGAGCGAGCAGAGCGCGCACGGGGGCAGCGAGCGCTCGAGGCCGAGCGCGGCGATCGTCTGGTTGCTGCGGCGGAGCGCCGCGGCGCAGGCGCGGCGCGTCTCCCCGAGCGCGGGCGCGCGGAGGGCGTCGCGGCAGAGGGGGTCGCGGCTCCACGCGGCGGGCGCGGGCTCGGCGGCGCGGAACTCGGCGTCGGGGCCCCCTGCGGGCGCCTCGAGCAGGCGGCGACCGAAGCCCGCGTCGCTGGTGTCGGCTGCGCCGCGCCCCCCGCGCACGAGGTAGAGGCCGACGTCGGCGGCGTAGGCGCAGGCGGCGGTGCTGGGGTCGAGATGCACGCAGGGGATGACGGCGGCGGCGCGGAACTCGACGACGTCGGCGTCGGGGCCCGCGGGCGCGGCGTGCCAGAGGCAGAGGCGGTCCATGTCGAGGAAGAGGTAGGCGGCGGGGGCGGCGAGGAGGGCCCCAGAGGGGCCGGCGCCGCCGGCGCCGGCGGCGGCGCCGGCGGCGCCCGCGGCGGGCCGCGCGCAGCGCTGCAGGCTGTCGCGGAAGCCGGCGCGGCACGCGCAGAGGCCGGGGGTGCCCGCGCGCGCGTGGAAGCAGAAGCCGCGGCTGCTGCAGCTGGCGCACGGGACGTCGGCGCCGGAGAGGGTCAGGTCGCTGTCGACGACGCGGCAGCTGGCGTCTGCGAGCTCGCAGTCCTCGTTGGCGAGGCACCAGGTGTCCTGGCGCTGCGGGACGCCGCAGGTGCAGAGCTTGGTGATCTCGTCGCAGGCGAAGGCGAGCGCGCCGGGCGCGGGGGGCGGACACGCGGCGCAGACGGTGCGCGCGGCGCTGAGGCGCGCGGCGCGGCAGGTGTCGGCGGCGGAGCACGAGAGCTGCTGGCTGTCGCCGAAGAAGGTGACGTAGGTGCCCCAGCAGCGCGTGGCGACGGCGAGCACCGCCTCCTCGGCGCTGGCCTGCTCCGCGGAGGACGGGACGCACGGCTTGGTGACGCGCTGGTCGTGGCAGTTCTCGACGGCCCTGGCGACCTCGCGGATGACCTGCTGCATGATCTCGATGAGCTCGAGGGCCCCGGGGATGCGGATGCCGATGGCGCTCAACCCGCGGTGCAGGGCCTCGAAGACTTGCGAGAAAGCCATCGCGAGCTTTATGACGAAGTTGGTGATGGGGCAGAGGATGGGCACCCACAGGTTGTTGACGATCCACGTGATGACCTGGCAGACAAACGTCAGGAGCGAGCGGAGCCAGCCGCCGACGCCGCGGGACATGAAGAGCTTGAAGACGGCGTCCTCGGCGGCCTCGAAGAGGTTGCCAATGCTCTGGACGAGGGCGACACAGGACTGGGCGAGCTTCGTCGCGGCGGCGTTGACGCTGGCGCTCATGTCGGCGACGCGGCTGCCTGCGACGCTCGTCAGCGCGGGCACGGTGTCGAGGACCAGGGCGGCGATGAGCTGCACGAGGCGCGCGATCATGCGGTAGAAGTAGTACCATATGAGCACGATGCGGCGCTTCGCAGAGCGCGCGCCGACGACGGCGTCGTAGAGCGGCTGGACGTGGGTCGATGCGCAACGCGCCGCGGCCTCGGCGTTGGCGGCGAGCTGCTCGGCGGTCGACGGCGTGTGCAGGGGGTCCGGGCAGGCGCGGCCGGCGTCCTGCGTGTAGTAGCGGTGGACGCTGTCGAAGACGAACTCCTGCGAGGCGAGGTCGAAGGTCGTCGGCGTGTAGAAGAAGTCGCTGCGGGGGCAGGTGCCGGCGGCGCGGCAGAGGATGGCGCGGACGTCGGCGCGCCAGGCGGTGAGGCGCTGGCAGAGGCGGTCGGTGTCGGCGTTCAGGAGGCAGAAGTGCACCGGGGCCTTGTACTCGCGCGGGGCGTCGGCGAGCTGCGCGGCGCAGGCCGCGGGGCGGCGCGCCGGGTCGAGCCAGGCCTCGCGCGGCACCGCGCCGGCGCAGGCGCCCGGGCGGCGGGGCGCGGCGGGAGCGTTTGCGGTGCCAGCGCCCGCGCGCGAGTGCGGGCAGAAGACCCACGGGCGCGCCCAGAGCGCGGCCTCGGCTTGCGCGGCCTCGGCCGCGGCTTGCGCGGCCTCGGGCGCGGCTTGCGCGGCAGCCGCGGCGGCGTCGGCCGCGGCCTGGCCCTGCTCGAGCAGCGCGCGCAGCAGGCGCCCGTGGGCGAAGTCCCCTGGCGGCGCGGCGCTCGCGAGCGCCGGGCACGCGCCCGGCGCCGGTCCGCAGAGCGCGCGGCGCAGCGCGACCGCGGCCAGGCGCTCGGCCCCGAGGCGCACCGGCTCGCCGACGCTGAGCTGGCGGGGCGCGCCGGGCGCCAGCGGCGCGGGCGGCGCGCCCGCCTCGCGCGAGACGACCCCGGCCGGCCCCTGCGCGTCGCAGGCGCTGCAGCGCACGCGGCGGGGGTGCGGCCGGTCGAGGGCGCCCGCGGCCGCGGGCGTCTCCGAGAGCGGGAACTCCGTGAGCACCGTGCGGCTCGACGCGGGGAGCGCGGGGTTCTGCGCGAGGGCGGCGCAGACGAGGCGCGTGTCCCCACCCGCCGTGGGCAGCCGCCCGCAGAGCTGCAGCGCCAGCGAGAGGTTCGCGGCCGCTGCCTGCGCGGCCGCGGGTCCGGGCGCGAGCGCGCCGACGCGCGCGAGGCGCGCCATGTGGCACGCGCCCCCCGGTGCGCGGCTGGCCGAGGGCGGCGCGCTCGGCCCGAAGCCCGCCGGGAGCGCCGGCGCGTCGGCGCGCTCGCCGGGGAGCGGCTCGGCGCCCTCGGGCGCGCGGCGCCCGAGCCGCAGCGCGAAGGGCGGCAGGCGGCGGTTGACGACGCAGGTGTCGTCCGCGGGCACCGCGCGCACCTCGCAGGCGCCGGCGTCCCCGCGCGCGGCGCCCGGCACGCACGTGCACGGGCCGCCGGGGAGCGCGAACTCGTTCGGGCCGCAGGGCACGCACGCGCCGGCGCTCGCGTTCGCGGCGCCCGCGCTCGCGTTCGCGGCGGCCGCCTGCGTGTTCGCGGGGCACACGCACGCGTGCGCGTGCGCGACGAGCCCGGGCGCGCACGGCGCGCACGCGCCGTCGCCGACCTCCGGCTTCACGCTGTCCGCGGGGCACGCGAGGCAGCGCTCGCCGGCGAGGAAGCTCCCGGGCGCGCACGCGCACGCGCCGTCAGCGGCGCGCGCGAAGCCGCTCGCGCACACGGAGCAGCTTGAGACGTCCCGGCCCCCGGCAACCAGCGACGTGGCGCGGAACGGACACGCGGTGCACGCGGCGGCGCCCGCGGGCGCGAACGAGCCCGCCGCGCACGCGGCGCAGGCGCTCGCGCCCGCCGCCGCGAAGCTCCCCGCCGCGCAGGCGTCGCAGGCGCTCGCGCTCGCTGACGCGGCGAAGCTCCCCGCCGCGCACGCGCTGCAAGCGCTCGCACCCGCCGCCGCGTAGCTCCCGGCCGCGCACGCGCGGCACTTGCTCGCGATCACACCGCCGGGCCCGTCCGAAAATGCGCCGGCTGGACAAAGCACACAGGCGCTGGCACCCGGCGCCTCAGCGAAGCGCCCCGCGGGACAGAGCACACAGGCGCTGGCGCCCGCGCCCGCGGCGTACGCGCCCGGTAGACACTCGCGACAGACAGAGACACCGGTGCGCGCGTTGTACTTGCCAGCGACACACGCGGTGCAGGTTGAAGTGTTCGAATTAAC
>Ga0194129_10007127_pt1 | contig 13427 bp, 17 predicted proteins | sample TA2KigCa35mmetaG_FD_150862 | JGI IMG/M metagenome (GOLD analysis project Ga0194129, IMG submission 150862) | Freshwater microbial communities from Lake Tanganyika, Tanzania - TA2015038 Kigoma Deep Cast 35m | ecosystem: Environmental > Aquatic > Freshwater > Lake | place: Tanzania: Lake... | reverse complement strand
TAACATGAAATCTTTATTATATTTATTTGGCACTGAATTAGAATTTAGTGATGGATTAAATGGTAAAGGATTTCAATTTATAAACCCAAATGCAAATAGAACCTGCGGTTGCGGAGAATCATTTGCAGTATAAAATATAAGTTATGTTAAATGTAAAACAAATTATTGATGAAGGATTATTAATCCTTGAACATTCAAAAGGTAAACCCGCACAAGTTGGTTATGACCTTAGTTTAAAAGCAGTAAATAAAGTAGGATATAATCCACAAATTAATCCTGAAACATTAGAAAAAACAGGTAAAATTGGTAAAGTATTAGTTGATAAAACTGAATTAACTGATTACACTCCTGTTGAACCATTAAATTTAGATGGTAGAAGAGGTTGGTTGTTACACGAAGGCACTTATGATATTACATTTAATGAAGGATGTAAAATACCTTCTAACCGTGTAGCATTCATTAAACAACGCTCATCTATGTGGAGAAATGGCACACTAATTAATTCTCCAGTGTTTGATCCTGGTTTTGAAACAAATAATATGGGAACAATTATGTTAGTAACCGAAACAATTTTTATCGAAGAAAATGCTCGTGTTGCGCAGATTTATTTCCATGAATGTGATTCTGCTGAATTGTACAATGGGCAATGGCAGAATGATAAACAAAGATAAGGATAATATATATTTATATCGAAAACAATATGGAAGGATTTGACCCAAAAGCACCATCACAAGGATTAGGTGATACAATAGCAAAAATCACTCATGCCACAGGATTGGACGTAGTTGCTGATAAAGTAGCTAAAGCAATGGGAAAAGATGATTGTGGTTGTAATCGCAGAAGAGAAAAACTAAATAAATTAGTTCCTTTCAATAATAATAAACTAATTCCTTCTGTTCCATTACCTTCAATTTTTTTAATTAATAGAAATCTTTCTATTCAATGGGATAATAGTTTAATCAGATATTCTAAAGGGGAAGAAGTATTTGTAGATGAAAATCATCCCATTGCTCAATCACTAAACTATTTTCTTAAAATAGGAGCGATTGAGGTTGTAAATAAACCTTAATGCTATGAAATTAGACAAATTTTTTAAACTTAAAAATGAATTAGAAATATTTAACTTTGAGAAAAATTTTAATTCTTTAAGTAAGACACTTTATTATTTTTCATTTTTAGGTAATATATTTTTAATTTTATTTAGTTATTTCTTTATTAAGGATGTGACTAATACTATTCCTAACCTATTTCCAGGACAAGGAATATTTTTTTCTATATTCATTATTTTATTCATGATTGGTTATGAATTGTTTAAACGATTTGCTTTTGAACAATTAACTAGTACAATATTAAAAGTTAAAAAATTTACATTTAATATTATTATTGGATTATTAGTGACTTTATCATTAGTGATAGGATCATTTTATTTAGGTTTAAATGGTGCTCATAGATTAGTTGATAATTCTGAAAATATTGAAATAACAACTGACCAAACTATATCTACTAAAGTGGATTCAGTGGCTAGATATTATGATAAAGAAATTAAATTTTATCGTGATCAAAGAGCAACTACTAGAGCTGATAGAAAGTATAGAGATTCAATTGTGGCTGTTTTACAAACAACTAAAGATACTAAAATAAAAGAAATTGAATCTAAAACCCAAAATAAATCAGCTATTAAAGTTGAAGAATTAAAACAAAATGATTTTGCGTTTGCTGTAATGGTATTCTTTTTAGAATTAATTATTTTAATAGGAGTAGCTTTTAATGCTTATTATATTTGGACTTCATATGATGAAATGAAGAACTTATTAACAACACCTAAATATAAACAATTAGAAATAAATATCCGTTTACTAAAATTATTCTATCAAAACGGACGTAAAAAAGAACAAGATCCTATATTAGCCATAACTAAACTAACTGCATTGGCTAGAGCAAATAAGATAGGTATAACCTTGGGAGAAATAAAAACTTTTATTACCTTGTGTCAAGAATTAGAAATCGTAACTGGTACACGTAGAAAAAAAGTGTATAATGTTAGTTACGAAAAAGCTAAACAATTAATTGAAACACAAGAAATATAAGTTATGAACCACCCAGATCCTAAAAAACATCAATTTATTAGTTTCATAAAAAGCGCTTGGCGTATTGTCGCAGGAGGTGCTTTATGTTTTCATTCTAATGATGTAATATTATTAGCAGGTATTAGTATTATTATTGCGGAAATTCTTGGTATAATAGAAGAACTAGTGTAAATTTAAGTATGTATCAAGCAATTTACATTCAATCAGGAGAGAACTATGCTAAAATAGTCCACCTTAGGGATGATAATGAGGACTGGATAACTAAAGAGTTCAAACCTACATACTATAAAACTGATCCTAATGGTCAGTTTATTACTTTAGATAGTAAAAAAGTATCTCCTACTTACAAATATAATAAATCAAATTATGAAATTGATGTACCTAATGAAACAAAGGTATTGATTGAAGCATATTTGGATGAGGATGAACCCCCTAAATGGCATAATATAGTATTTTTAGATATTGAGTGTGAAATCGGTGGTGCCCTAACTCCTGAGAATATTAAAAATTCTCCAACTAAAATTACCTCAATTGCTTTATATGACAAATCTACTCAACAAACTATTTGTTATATCCTTGATGAATCTAAATCAATGGAATCAATTGAAGAAGAAGGTAAAAGTATTATTGCGTGTTATACTGAAAAAGAATTGTTGCTCAAATTCCTAGATAAATGGGAAGAAATTGACCCTACAATTATTGTGGGATGGAATAGTGAATTTTTTGATATACCTTATTTATATTTTAGAATTACAAAAATATTTAATGCGGAAACGGCAAAACGATTATCTCCACTTAAAATAATAGGAAATTTAAATCAATATGGTGCTATTACTACAATTGAATCTCAAAAATTAAGCAAAGATTATATTGATTTAGCTGGTATTAATCATTTAGATTATTTTAATTTATTTAAAAAATATATTACTAAACAAGAACCATCTTATAAATTAGGTGATATTGGTAAAAAATATGTTGGTTTAGATAAAATTAAATATGATGTTAGTTTAGATAAATTATTTAAAGAAGATAAGAAGAAATTTATTGAATACAATATTCGTGACGTTGAAATCCTTATTGAATTGGATAAAAAACTCCAATTCATAGATTTAACACTCAATATTTGTCATTTGTGCCATGTGCCTTATGAAAACATTTATTGGTCAACAATGTTAAATGAAGGGGCAATCTTGACATACCTTAAACGTCAGAATATTGTTTCAATGAATAAACCAACTACAATATATCCTGAATTAAAATTAACAGTTAGAGAAGAATATGCTGGAGGTTATTTAAAAGATCCTATACCTGGTTTATATAGTGATATAATTGATCTTGATTTTACCTCACTATATCCATCTATTATTCGTTCATTGAATATGGGAGTAGAAACATTAGTAGGTAATGTTAAAATAAGAGATAAATATGATAGTAATTGGACTTTGCTTGATTTGAAAGCATTAAAACCAAATACAAAAATTACTATTGAAAATCTTAAACGCCAAGTAACTGAAATTACTGCTAGTAAGTTAATTGAAATGGTTGAAAAAAATAAATTAACAATTGCTGCTAGTGGTGGTTTATTTAGAAGTGATAAGCGTAGTGTTGTATGCGATGTATTATCAGACTGGTTTGATAAACGTGTTGAATATAAGAATTTAATGAAGGATGCTTTTAAGAAAAAGAAGGATCCTGTATTGGGTGAGTTTTACAATAAACGTCAACATGCGTTTAAAATTAAATTAAATGACGTTTACGGGTGTTTTGCTCAAAACGGATGGAGGTATACTGATGGTTATAAAGTCATTTCAAACGCAATTACATTAACAGGACAAAGACTAATTCAGGAATCAATTAAAGAAATGAATCGAATGATTAATTCTGAAATTAGAACTAAAGATGTTGATTATGTAATTACAAGTGATACAGATTCAATGTTTATTAGGGTGGGTGATATTGTAAAATACAGATGGCCCGACTTAGATATAAATGATAGAGATGCTCGTATTGCTAAAATATTAGAGGTAGCAAGTGATTATCAAAAACAAATTAATAAATACCTTAATAAACATGTTCGTGATTTATTTAATATTCAAGGTGATCATTATTTTGAGTTAAAACAAGAGGTGATACTTGAAAGAGGTTATTTTGCTGGTAAAAGAAGATATGCTCAATTTATTATTAATAAAGAAGGTGTTACAACTGAAGAATTAGATATTAAGGGACTTGATTTAATGAAATCTAATTTTCCACCATTATTTAGAGAATTTGGTGAAAATCTAATTAAGCAAATAATGTTTGGTAAAACTAAGAAAGAAATTGATTTATTAATTTCATCATTCAAAAAGAGTATTGCTGGTAGACAAATTATTGAGATTGCTAAACCAACTGGAGTTAAAAAAATTAGAGAATATATTGAACGTAAACCTACAGGAGGTAAAATATTTAGTGATTTAAAATCTAAAGCTCCAATTAATACTAAAGCAGCTATTTATTACAATGATTTATTACGTTTCAAAAAATTAGATAAGAAATATTCAATAATTAAAGAATTTGAAAAAATATACTATGTGTATTTAAAAGATAATCCATATCGAATTGATTGTTTAGGATTCTTTGGAGTTGATGACCCACCAGAAATTATAGAATTTATTGAAAAATATGTTGATAAAGAAAAAACGTTTGACTCAACGTTCCTAAACAAGTTACAGGGTGTGTATGATGATTTAAAATGGTCATTTCCCTCTCTTAATGAGTATGCCAACAAATTTTTTGTTATTAGTTAAAGAGGTCGTATATTCACATTATGAATTTATTTAAAGGTTTTATTTACGGATTAATTGCTCAAATCATAACATTTTTGCAATTACAAGGACAATTAAAATATGATATCCTAAAAAACAACACATGGTTTGTTGTATTATTAGGACTTCCCATTTCATATTTGTTTATGATATCAGTAAGATATTTTGTAGATGCTTATGATGGACAAATATGGCCTTCACGTTTAATAGGATTTGGAATTGGTGTTATTGTATTTAGTCTTATGTCACATTGGTTATTTAAAGAACCATTAACGGCAAAAACACTTATTTGTTTAGGTTTAGGAACTTTAATAGTTTTAATTCAAATAATTTGGAAATAATATGAACAAGGAAATATTAATGAATATTATTGATAAGTATTATCTAAATGGACTATGTGAATCAGTTAGATGGAATATTAAAGATAAACAATTATCTATTAATGCTGTTTTAGCAACTAAAAATGCTATTACTAAAATTAATTGTTCAGATATTGAAATTGATGATAGTGAATTATGTATTTTTAATACAACTCAACTTATTAATTTATTATCCATTACTAATGATTTTATTGAATTAAACGTAGAAAGTATTAAATCAACACCTATTAAATTAAATATAGCAGATAATCAATATGATTTGTCATATCACTTGAGCGATGCATCAATTATCCCATCAGTAGCAACTATCGAAGAACCAACCAGTTATGATTTTGAATTTAATATTAATAATGATTTTACAACTAAATTTATTAAATCATATGCTGCTCTTGATAAGAACCCCCGGTTCACAATGCAAGCACTATTAACACCAGAAAATAAAGAAGTGGAAATAGTAATGGGTGCTGCTGAACAACATGCTAATAAAATTAAATTCAAAGAAGAAGGTGAATTTATTATAAGCACAGAACCAATTCCTTTTCCAGCTAACATATTTAAAGAAATATTTTCAGCAAATAAAAATGCAACCGGTAAAGTATACGTTAGTAATCAAGGATTAGCTAAAGTAACTTTTACAGAAGATTTAATTTCTGTTACATATTTTGTCGCAAGAAATAACAATTAATATATTTATAAATGACCTTAGGGCGCTAACCAGGTTTTATTATTAACAATTTAAAAACTATCTTAGGAGGTTTATTATGACACTAATGAGAACACACACAGACCCATTTGATGTCTTGTTTAAGAATTTCTTTAACAACGACTCATTTTTTGCTCCTGCTTTGGAGACAAAAATCACACACCCAGTAGACATTTACGAAACAAAAGACGGCTTGCATTTTGAAATTGCATGTACTGGTCTAACTAAAGAAGATGTTAATATTAACATCGAAGGGGACGTTTTACGCGTTACCTATGAAAAAGACGGAGAAAGTGAAATTGACGTGACTAACTTTATCCATAGGGGTATTGCTCGTCGTTCATTTAATCTAGGTTATAAAGTAGCATCACGTTTTAATCTTCAAAGTGCTGATGCGCAAATGAATAACGGTTTATTAACAATTTCTATTCCGTTTGCAGAACAAGCCAAACCAAAAGTATTGGCTATTAAGTAATCAAGAGTTAGCGCCCTACTTGGTTATTTAAATTATTTTACTTATATTTGAAAAAATAAAAAATTATGATACAACCCTTAAATGGACACATTATCCTTACCCCTGTGGAAGAAATAGAACAGATGGTAGGTAATATTATTATTCCTGATTTAGGAAAAGAAAGACCCGAAATGGGAGAAGTAGTCGCAGTAAGTGATACATTTAACTGGAATAGAGGGGAATGGAAAAAAACAGAACTTGCTATTGGTGATAAAGTTTTAATCCCTAAACTTGGTGCAATGAAAATCACTATTGACGGGCAAGATTATTTTATTTGTAAAGAAAACGATATTTTAGGAATTGTAAAAAATTAATTATGGTAGAAACATCATTTGGTATTGATTTAAAAAATAAGTTACTTGCTGGTATTCAAAAGTTGAATAACAGCGTATCTTCCACATTAGGTCCTGGTGGTAGAACCGTTTTAATTAAAGACGGAAACGGTGAAATTAAAGTAACTAAGGACGGTGTTACAGTTGCTAAGGCATTTTCTGAATTGCCTGACCAAGTAGAAGACTTAGGTGCTCAACTGGTAAAACAAGTATCTATCAAATCAGCTAATGAAGCTGGTGATGGTACAACAACATCAACATTACTTGCTACTACAATGGTAGAAGAAGGACTTAAGTTGTTAGGTCAAGGTTCTAATCCAGTAGAAGTAAAGAAAGGTATTGATCATGGAATTAAGTTAGTAGTTGATGAACTTAAAAAATTAGCTCTTGATATTACTGAAGAAAAACAAATTAAAGCCGTAGCAACCATTTCAGGTAATAACGACGAAGAAATTGGTAATTTAATTGCTACTGCTCTTGAAAAAGTAGGTCGTGATGGTGTTGTTGCTATTGAAGAAAGCAAATCAGGCGAAACATCACTTGAAGTAGTTGAAGGTATGCAATTTGAACGTGGTTATAAATCACCTTATTTTGTTACAGATAATAATACAATGTCAGCAATTATTGAAGATGCGCATGTATTAATTTTCGATGGTCGTATTACTACAGCAGCAGAATTACTTCCAGTATTACAAAAAGTAAGTGCTGAAAATAAATCATTGTTAGTTGTTGCTGAAGATATTGATGGTGAAGCATTAGCTACATTGATTGTAAACAAAGCTAGAGGTATTATTAAAGTTATTGCTGTTAAAGCTCCTGATTTTGGTGAACGTAGAACAATGGCCCTTGAAGATTTAGCTACTGTAACAGGTGGTCAGGTTATTAGTAAAGAAAAAGGATTAAAACTTGATAAAATTCCAGTTGCTAATTATACTCAATATCTTGGTAAAGCAAGAACAGTTAACGTTAATAAAGATAAAACAACTATTATTGATGGTGGTGGTACTGAAGAAGCAATTACTGCACGCGCAGAAGAAATTAAATCACAGATTGATAAAGCAACTTCATTCTTTGAAAAAGAAAAATTACAAGAACGTTTAGGTAAATTGATTGGTGGTGTAGCTATCGTATCAGTTGGTGGTAATAGTGAAATTGAAATTAAAGAAAAGAAAGATAGAGTTGAAGATGCATTATTTGCAACTAAAGCAGCATTAGCCGAAGGTATTGTACCTGGTGGTGGTGTTTCGTTGATTAAAGCATTTAATAATATTTTAGGTAAAATAGGTGATACTAATGATAATACTGTTGCTGGTATTAAAATTGTAAAACAAGCCTGTTATGCACCTTTTAAGAAAATTATGGATAATGCTGGTAAAGATAATTGGTATGAAATTCTCCATATGATATTTGAAGATGATAAAGAATCAAATAACTTTACTACCTTTAATGTTAAAACTGACACTATAGCAAATGCATTGAATGAAGGATTACTTGATCCCGTTAAAGTAACTCGTATTGCTCTTGAAAATGCCGCTTCCGTGGCTGGGACAATATTAACAACAGAATCAGTTGTATTTGAAAAAAAGGATGAAAAAGAAGGTAATAATAATATGATGAATTTAAGAATGTAATTATATTTATAGTAAATGTAGTTGCAATGACTCGTTCTGACTATTTTCATATACCTAATTTTTGTCCACCTGAAATATGCGATTTTCTAGTACATGAGTACGATAGGGATAGTGATATTCTTACTTGTACTGAAGTATTTAGTAACTCATCTTTCAGCTATTTTGATAAAACAAATTTACATAAACAGGGACTTAGAGATAAAAGAGCCAAAGTATTTGTTGAACAGTTAGCTTATAATACACGCCAACAACATATTGATTTTTTTAAACCAGAACAAATATGGTCTGATACTCAAGTATTAGTAAAATGGTTTTCTGGTCGTGATTTAGGGGTACATGCAGATAATGCTTTTTGGCCTGATGGAAGACCAAATTATGTTTCTTTTAGACAATTTTCTTCCATAGTTTATCTTAGTGATTCTAGTGAATATGAGGGAGGAGAATTTTTCTTTATTGATCCCTATCTAGAAATTAAACCACAAAAGGGAGATTTAATAGGATTTAAGTCAGGAATGGAACACGCACATGGAGTAAAAATGATTACTTCAGGAGTTAGGTATACTTTATCTCTTTGGTATACTGATGATATTAATCATGTTATATGGGAAAATGATGATTATAGAAAGGAAAAAGACCAACAACATAAAAATCTACAAATAGGTCCTTTAGATCAATCTAATATTATAAAGTTATGGTAATATATGGAATGTTTTTTGGTGCACATCAATATTCAACAGCATTAATTAAAGATGGAAAAATATTATATGCTATTGAAAATGAAAGAGTAACAAGAAAAAAACATGGATATAGTTGGTTTGAATCACCAAAAGCATCTTATATTGCTATTGAAAAAGCAACAGGCATAAAATTTGAAGATGCAGATTATATAGCAATATCAGACCCAGGCCAATTTAGATATGATTTAGGTATGTATAATAATTCTCCTGATAAAGTAGCTAATTATTATTTTTGGAAACAAAAGATAAAAGATTTTAATAAACCAATATTTGCTTTCGAACACCATCAATGTCATGCTGCTGTAGGTTATTATTTAAGTGGTTTTCCTGAAAAAACTTTAATTGTTACTATGGATGGTGGCAGTAATGAAAAAAATTATACTACTGTTTGGTTAGGTGAAAAAGGTAACATGATTAAAGTACATCAAAATATAGAACCATTAGAAGGTTCATTAGGATGTATTTGGTTTGAATTATGTAAATATTTTGGTTATACACCAGTTAAAGATGAAGGTAAAATAATGGGGTTAGCCCCTCAGGGTAAATTAAACCAAGATTTTTACGAAATATTAAATGAAATATGTCGTTATCAAGGTAATTTAAGTTTTAGTACACCTCATAATTTCCCTGTTGCTGATTGGGCTTTTGCTCAATGCGAGGGCAATGGGTTTTTTGATAATGAACAGAAAAAAGCAGATATAGCGTTTACAACACAAAAACATTTTGAAGATAACATTATACCTTATATTAAGGATCTTAAAGCACGTTTCCCTAAATATACTAAATTAGTAATGTCTGGGGGTTTGTTTGCTAATGTAAAAGCAAATCAAAAAATAAATGAACAATGTGGATTTGAAGAAGTGTTTATTGCTCCTCCTATGGGAGATGAAGGATTATCTTTAGGTGCTGCTATGTTAGCTTCTTGGAAATTAGGTGAATGGGAACATAAACCAACTAAAGATGTTTTCTTTGGTTTAGAATATACTGATGAACAAGTGATGGATGCTGCTTTAAAATTTAACGTTAAAGCAAAAGGCAAATATACTAATGATATGGAATTTGTTATATCTGAATTAACAAACAGAAAGGTATTTGGTATATTCAATGGTCGATTTGAATTAGGTCCTAGAGCATTAGGTAATAGAAGTGTTATAATGGAAGCAACAAATCGTTATAACCATTCTCATCTTAATCAGCGATTTGGAAGAGAGGAAACAATGCCTTTTGCCCCTATAGTATTAACTGAAAAAGCAAAAGAAGTATTTGACATTAAATCATCTGAGTTTGCTGCTGAGTTTATGACATTGTGTTATAATGTAAAAGAAGAATGGAAAGAAAAAATACCAGCGGTTACTCATATAGATGGTACTGCTCGTCCTCAAATTGTAAAACAAGATGTTCATCCTGTATTTTATAATATTTTATGCGAATATGATAAATGGACAAATATTCCTGTGTTAATTAATACTTCGTTTAATGGACATGGTGAACCAATTATTGATACACCAGAACAAGCATTTACTCATTTAGAAAAAGGTTCTATTGATTATTTAATTATAAATGATATGTTATATGCTAGAAATTAATTGGCCCCAAGTTAATATAAAATACCATGACTATTTTTATGGTCCTTTTGTTGAAGTAAGAACAAGTGAAGCCGAAAAATGGGGAAACTTTTTTATTAGATTTTACGAAGTAATAGGCGATAGAAAAGAATTAGTAGATCAAAAACCTATAAATGGAAATAGTTGGTATGAAACTCCTAGAAAATTTTATACTAAATGGTATATTGAAGTACTAGGATTTCAAAATAATAAAATTGTTAAAATAGGAGAGGATACTTTTGATTTATATAAAAAGAAAGTTGCTATTTGGCTCCAAAATGGTTATAATAATATTTTAGATATTAATTTTCATTTAGATTCCATTTCAGTAATAGAGGAATTTACTAATAAACATAAGTGTTATGTAACAGTAGTCTCTGATTTTTCCCCATCATTATCATCATCTAATAAAAATATTAATTTTATACCTATGTTAACTGCTGATGAAGCAAGAGCATCTTATTATGCTACATACAAAATAGGAGTATATGCTAATGAAGAAAATTTTATAAAACTTCCTTGGGATGATTTAAAAACCCAACCAGTGTATAATTCAAATAAAATATATTATGATAATTTACACCCACGTAACGTTATTAAATTAAACCTAACTCCAATGGAAATCGCACGTGACATTTTATTTGGGTTTGATCATAACGATCTGAGTTACAATAATTATTATCAAGCAACAAAATCAATACTTACGTCAAAACAAATTTGGATACTCTAATATTTGGTTGTATATTTATTGGGAATAAGTTATATTTTAAACAAAAAAAAAAGAATCATGAAAAAATTCGTATTTGCATTGTTCACAGCAACGGTATTAGTAGCTTGTGGTGGCAGTGGTGCTTCTACTGAAGCTAAAGTTGACTCTACTGCAGTATCTGTTGATACTACAGTTGTAGCTGTTGATTCAACAAAAGTTGATTCTGTAGCTGCTGAGGTGAAGTAATCACCAGTGGAGGTCTGGCAGAGCGGTCTAATGCGTCAGTCTTGAAAACTGAATTATGGGAAACTGTAACTGGGGTTCGAATCCCTGGGCCTCCGCAAATTGTAAGGTGGTGAATCGAATCCTTTCCTTACAGCTAAAATTAAATTATGTTTTGGACATTTTACATTATTAGTATTATATATTGCGTTTATCATTTAGCAAAAAGATGGAATAGAGATGTAATGCCTGGTGGATTAGGAATTAGTCCTGGGTTAGATACATTAGCTGTTTTATTTTTAGCTCCTATTTTGATGGTAGTAGATGTAACATTAACTTGGATTCGCATTTATAAAGAAGCAGAAGAAGTAAGAAGAAAAAGAGATAATATATTTTAATCTTACACCTGAGTGTTGAAATAGGTAGACAAGAGAGACTTAAAATCTCTTGAGCAGTAATGCTCGTGCTGGTTCGACTCCGGCCTCAGGTACAGTTGTTGTTCTTTGACATATAAGGAGAAACAAATTATGGAAACACTATCATTCATTTTAGGGATAGCGTTTGTGGTGGTTATTGCTATGGCAATAGTTGCTGTTTACGCATTCGTTAAGGTAAATAAAGTACAAATACGAGTTAATGATCAGGAAATGTCATTATCTCGTGAAATTGAAAACATTCACAGAACAATTGATACAGAAATTCAAAACGTATCTAGACATGTTGATAATGTTGAAAGAGACATTTATAGTCAAATAGATTCACGTTTTGATAGATTAGAAAATAAATTAACTTCAAAAAAACAATTATTAAAAAACTAAAATAAAATAAGTTAAAGAACAACAACTATTTTTTTAATATTTATAATGATGATAATAATAGATGGTTTTATAAGAAATGAATCACTACTTTATAGAATCCAGCAATCAAAAGACTTTTGGAATTTAGGTTATTACTGGTGGAATGGATGGTGGAATACCCCTGCATCCACTTTACGTCATGAATTAATTGAATATATTTGGCGAAATAATTGTCCTTTATTAGAACCAATTTCTTTAGATGGATTTGAACATTGGGTAGGTATTTATGATGCTAATAAAACTATTTCTAATGTGGGTGGAGAATTTTCTCTTATTTCTCATTTTGATAAAGATGAAAAATTATGGAATGAAACGGGTAAAATAGTTACTCCTAAATTAGGTACTATTTTTTATCCTGATCCTTGTAATGATGAAATGGAAGGAGGATATCTTAAAATATGGAAAACTCATAGTACTGATTTTACTGCTTCTTATGAACTTATTGAAGCAAAATATAATCGCTTGATTATATTTGACGCTAGCCAATTACACGCTGTAACTCCTGTTACTAAAGGTACTCGTAAAGCAATTGCTATTAATTTATGGGATGAAGCTCCAAGTGATGCTCCAAATATGTTAAGATAGTTATATCTTAATAAATTATAGCAAAAAAATAATCTATGAGAATATTATTATTATTTTTATTACTTATTTCAAATGTCTTCGCCCAAGACACAATTACAATTTATCACAAAGCTTATTCTACTACATTTAGTAAAACAAAACACTATCCTGTTAAAGTAGAATGGTGGTTAACTAAAAGTAAGTTAATATGTGATACTAAAGCTAAACGTGGTGATAAATTTATTTCTGACCCTAAATTAGCTAATGAAACTAATTTACAATC
>Ga0194129_10007122_pt1 | contig 13434 bp, 12 predicted proteins | sample TA2KigCa35mmetaG_FD_150862 | JGI IMG/M metagenome (GOLD analysis project Ga0194129, IMG submission 150862) | Freshwater microbial communities from Lake Tanganyika, Tanzania - TA2015038 Kigoma Deep Cast 35m | ecosystem: Environmental > Aquatic > Freshwater > Lake | place: Tanzania: Lake... | reverse complement strand
CAAGTCACAGACGGCCGTCCGACGGTCGCCGATGTCTTGCGGGTTCGTGGGTCTCTAGCTAGCCTTGACACGTATGGAAGCGGCAGTCCGGGGCCGGTACCGGCCGCCCCGCTCGGTCGCCCTTTCAGTGGTCCTGCCTCGAGGTTTTTGTCCAAGCCCTGTCGACCCAAGGCGAAGCCCGCTGACGTAAGCCCTGTCCCTCGCGATGCGGAATGGCCGCGTCGCCGCGCGACCCCGCATGTGGATATGGCCGATCCCTTCCGGAGATCGTGGTTCATGATGAGTCGTGCCCCGCATCGTCGTCTATTCCATGGCTGCCTCATGTCCGTGGCCCTCTGCGGCCTGACGATCTCGCAGGCCGCCGGCAGCGAGACGATCTACATGGTCAGCAAGTCGGGCGGCACGTTGCTCTGCTTCGACAGTGCCAACACGGTCGACCTCTCCAACCAGCAGGCCTTCACGCCGGTCACCACCCTCGCGACGGGTCTGCAGCAGCCCGCCGGCATAGCGCTGGGCCCGGATGGGAGGCTCTACATCGCCGAGTGGGGAAACGGTTCGACGATCGCCCCACGCGTCTCGCGGTACGACATCGGCACCGGCCAGTGGGCCCCGCTCGTCTCGCTCAACGCGACCACGCAGATCCAGCCGTCGACGATCGCCTTCCGGCCGGCCGGTCTGGGCGGCCAGATGCTCGTGGGCCGCGTGGGCAGGCTCGACACGACGGGCGAGGGTGACATCGTGAGCATCAGCGGCTGGAACACCGGTTCGCCCACTGTCTCCTCCACGCCCTACAACTCGGGGATCACCCTCAACGGGAGTTCCGGTCTGGCGGTCGCGGCCAACGGCACGACCTACGTGAGCAACTCGCAGTACTCGACCGTGGCCGGCAATCCGCTCTTTCAGGGCAACGTGGTGGAGCTCAACGCGAGCGGTGCCTACCAGCGGCAGGTGGTGGCCAACGGTCTGTTCACCGGTAGCCTGCAGGGGCCGGCCGGCCTCGTGCTCAACGGCACGAACCTCTACACGGGCAGCCTCACCAACAGCAGGGTCTACCGCACGAACCTGGGCACGCTGAGCACGTCCCAGTTCGGCTCGGTCGGCCCGAACGTTTACTTCGAAATCGGGCCGATCCTGCAGACAAGCGACGGCACGATCCTGGGGGGCAGCGTCACGGGCACCGCAGTGGTCTACCGGCTTCTGCAGCCCTCCGGCACGCTCTCGCCGCAGGGGTACTTCAACGACGACTTCGGCATGATCGGCGGGATGGCGATCGCCAACGTCCCCGAGCCGGCGACCGGGATGCTCGTCGTCGCGGCGGCCGGGTTGATCTGGGCCGTCGGCCGCCGGACATCATGAGCATCCGACGCGGCGCGACGCTCGTCGAGGTGCTCGTCATCGTCGCGCTGGTGGGTGTGCTCGTCGGCATCCTCCTGCCGACGCTGCAGGCGGCCCGCGAGGCGGTGCGGCGGACGAGCTGCGGCAACAACGTTCGCCAGCTCGGCCTGGCGCTCGCGGCCTACGAGACGGCCCGGGGCCGGTATCCCGTGGGGGCCGAGTCGCGGGAGTGGGCGGCGAGGCGACGGTTCCCGCACCAGTTTTTTCGCTGGTCGACGCTCGCCCATCTGACGCCGTACTACGAGGAGCATCGGCTGCTCGCCGACCTCGACCTGTCGGTGCCGCTGTTCGTGGGATTCGGCTCGGCAGCGGTCACGCCGGAGAATCAAGCGGTCGTGGCCCGCACGGTGCCGTTGTTTCTCTGCCCCAGCGACCGTGGCGGGCCGGTCTCACCCCTGTTCGGGCCGACCAACTACGCCTTCTCGAGCGGCAGCGGCGCCGGAGGGGGCACGCCCTTCGATGCCGACGGCATGTTCTTCATCAACTCGGCGATCCGCCCCCGGCACGTCTTGGACGGCCTCTCCAAGACAGTCGCCCTGTCGGAGAGCACGCTTGGCGACGGGCCGGTGGCGTCGGCCGATCCATCCGCGGCCGACGCGGCGACGGCCTACGCCTTCATCTTCTACACGCCCCTCTCGGAAGCCCGCTGCGGCAACGCCGGCAACTGGAACTTCACCGACCTCCGCGGCTTTTCCTGGGCCAACGGTGAGTACCGCACAACGCTCTACAACCACCACCGCTCGCCCAACGACACCACGATCGACTGCATCGCCGCGTTGATGACGACGACCGACATCTCCCGCCTGTACGCGGGCTACGGCTGGCGGGCGGCCCGCAGCCGGCATCCGGGGGGCGTGACCATCGGCCTGGCCGACGGCGCGGTGCGGTTCGTGAGCGACAGCGTCGATCCGGAACTCTGGCAGGCGGCCGCGACGCGGGCCGGCGGCGAAGCGGCCGCCATGCTCGAGTAGCGTCCGGTGGCGGCCGGTGGTCAGCCGCCCGGCGGGTATCGCTTCCGCAGGGCCGCGATCGTCTGCCGCATGTCGGCCGGCAGCGGGCTGGTGAACCGGAGTTCCGCGCCGCTGACGGGATGCACGAGCCCCAGTTCGGCGGCGTGCAGCATCACCCGCGGGGCCCGCGACTCGTCGGTCGCTCCGCCCCGGCGATGGGTGGCCTTGTAGACGCGTTCACCGCAAACGGGATGACCGAGTTCGGCCAGGTGGATCCGGATCTGATGCGTGCGGCCGGTCTCGAGCCGGCATTCGACCAGCGTGTAGGCGGCGCCGAATCGCTCGACCGGGGTGACGTGCGTCACCGCCGGCTTTCCCTCGCCGTCGTCGGTCGACCCCCGGCGGCCGTCGCCACGGTCGCGGACAAGGTGGGTGCGGATGGTGCCCGCCTCCGCCCGGCCGGCCACGAGTGCGAGGTAGCGGCGGTGCGTGGTGTGCAGCCGAAACTGCTCGGCAAGAATCCGCGCCGCGGGCACGTTGCGGGCGAACGCCACCAGGCCGCTGGTCTCGCGGTCGATGCGATGCACGGCCCGTACGGGGGCGACCCGTTTCCGGGGCGATGCGCCGTCACGGGCCGGGGGCCGCCGGTCCGCTGGTCGCTGCGTCAGACGTCTCGCGATCGCCTGCGGCACGAGTTCCTCGAGCGTCGGCTGGAGCTGCCGTCGTCGGGCCGGCCAGTCCCGCTCCTCGTGGTGCCGCGTCGTCGTCACGCCAGTCGGCTTGTCGACCACGACGACGTCGTCGTCGAGATGCACGATCCGCACGTCGCCCGCCCCTGGCGGCTTGGCCGCGGCGATGTCGAGCACCTTGACGACCTCGCCCTCCCGCAGCCGCCGGGCTGGGTCGACGCAGACGTTGCCGTTGACCGTGACGCGGCGGCCACGCACCAGCCGCTGCGCATGCGACCAACTCGCGTCGCCGAGCCGCCGGCGCAGGAAGGCCGCGAGCGTGACGCCGCCGTCGGCGGCGGCGACGTGGAGAGTGGTGCCGGGACGGGACTTCATGCGGCCTCGCTTGACCGGAAATGCCGCGGTTTTACACTCTGTTGGGAGGTCGCGAGCAGAAACCTCCGCCCATCGTCGAGCGTCCCGGAGGTCCATCGCCAGTGCCCGGCACCTGTGTCATTGGACTGCAGTGGGGTGACGAGGCCAAGGGGAAGCTCGTCGACATCCTGACCGGTGAGCACGACGTCGTCGTGCGGTACGCCGGGGGTGCCAACGCCGGCCATACCGTGGTTTCCGGCGGCCAGACCTGGAAGTTGTCGCTGATCCCCAGCGGCATCCTTCGGGACGGCGTGCAGTGCGTGGTCACGGGGGGTGTGGTACTCGACCCGGCCAGCGCCATCCGCGAAATCGAGATGCTCGAGTCGCGGGGCGTGACCGTGAACGGCAAGCTGCAGCTCAGCGACCGGGCCCACGTCGTCTTTCCGTGGCACATCGTCGAGGATCGACTGTTGGACGGCAGCCTGTCGGGAGGCGGAGCGATCGGCACCACCGGTCGCGGTATCGGTCCCTGCTACCGCGACAAGGTGGGCCGTTCGCTGGCGATCCGGCTCGGCGACCTTTACCGCGACGACCTCCGGTCGCGGATCGAACACGTGGCCGCCTTCAAGAATCGGCTGCTCGCGTCGTGGCCCCGGCCCGGTGAGGCGGCGGCCGGGCCGCTCGACCCGGTCGCGATCCACGAGCAGTACCGGGCCTACGCCGAGCGACTGCGGCCCTTCGTGGCCGACACCACCGCCTATCTGCTCTCCGCCGTGGAGGTGGGCCACAAGGTGTTGTTCGAGGGTGCACAGGGCGCGCTGCTCGACGTCGACCACGGCACCTTTCCCTACGTCACCAGCAGCAACTCGTCGGGCCTCGGCGTGGCCGCCGGTTCCGGCGTGCCCGGCCGCTGGGTCGATCGGGTCATCGGCGTGGTCAAGGCCTACTCCACCCGCGTCGGGGGGGGGCCGCTGCCCACCGAGCAGGACAACGCCATCGGCATGCACCTGCGGGAACGGGGCCACGAATACGGCACCGTCACCATGCGGCCCCGGCGCTGCGGCTGGTTCGACGCCGTCGCCGCCCGCTACACCAGCCGTCTGTCGGGCGTCGACGAACTGGCGGTGATGCTGCTCGACGTGCTGGGCGGCCTCGACGAGCTGGCGATCTGCTCGGCCTACGAGATCGACGGCCGTCGCACGACGCAGTTTCCCAGCCAGATCACCGACCTGGAGAAGGCCGTGCCCGTCTACGAGACGCTGCCGGGCTGGGAGGAAGACCTCTCCGTGGTCCGTCGCCATGCCGACCTGCCCGCCGCGGCCCGCGATTACCTGACCGCGATCGGCGACCTGTTAGCCCGACCGGTGGTGATCGTGTCGGTCGGACCAGACCGCGAACAGACGATTCTCTGCGACCGCTCCACCTCCCGGCGACTGCCATGGCGACCATCCCAACCGAGCCCCGCGGCGGGAGGCTGACGGACGGGCCTCACGGGCGGAGTGCCGCCGATGCCGTCCGCGTCGAGCCGTTGCCCCGGCACGTGGCCATCATTATGGACGGCAACGGCCGTTGGGCGCAGCAGCGTGGCCTGCCCCGCATCGAGGGACACCGCCAGGGCGTGACGAGCGTGCGGCGGATCACGGAGCACTGCGTCCGTCTCGGGATCGAGCAACTGACGCTCTACTGCCTGTCGAGCGAGAACTGGCGGCGGCCCGCGTCGGAACTCGGTTTCCTGATGCAACTGCTCGGGCATTACATGGTCGAGGAGCAGAACCTCCTGATGCGACAGCGGGTCAAGGTGGCGATCATCGGCCGCCGTGACGGGCTGCCACCCGAGACCGTCGCCGACGTCGACCAAACGGTCGAACGCTGCGCGGCCAACGACGGGATGCGGCTGTGCCTGGCGGTGAACTACGGGTCGCGGGCCGAGATCGTGGAGGCGGCCCGCCGCCTGGCCCGGGAGGCAGTGGCGGGTCGGATCGACCCCGAGGCGATCGACGAGCAGTCCTTCGCGGACCGCCTCGACACGGCCGGGATGCCCGACCCCGACCTGCTGATCCGCACGGCGGGCGAGATGCGGGTGAGCAACTTCCTGCTTTGGCAGATCAGCTATGCGGAGCTCTGGGTGACGCCCGTCGCGTGGCCAGATTTCACGGAGTCACACCTCGACGAGGCGCTGGCCGCCTACGCGCAGCGGGATCGCCGCTTCGGGGGCATCGGCCGCCCGTGAACGCCGCGCGACCGCAGTCCGGCTCATTGGCCTCGCGGGTCGTCGTGACCGCGATCGCAGTCGGCGGCTTCGCAGCGCTCTGTCTGGCCGACGCAGATGGATGGCTCGGTGCACCCCCTGGCGTCTGGCTGGCGCCGGTGGCCGCGGTGGTCGGGTGGGGGGCGGCGCTGGAGGTGGTGCGGATGGCGGCGTCGCGCGGCGTCGCGATCGGCGGCCCACTCGTGCCGCTGGCGACGGCGGGTGTGCCGCTGGCGGCGCTGGCGGCGAGCGGCCGGGCCGGGCCGCCGGGAGGCGGACCGGCCGCCGTGATCGGCTGGGCCGCGGTCGCGGTCGTGGCGGCGGTGGCGCTGATGCTGGTCGTCGAGATCGCCCGCTACCGTCCGGCCAGCGGCAGCCTCGGTCGGCTCGCCACTGGGGCCTTCGCGGTCGTGGCCATCGGCCTGCCGATCGCCTTCATGGTGGGGCTGCGGGCGTCGCGTGCGGACCGCGGGCTCGGCGGCGTGCTGCCGCTGGTGAGCATGGTTGCCGTGGTTAAGGGGGGTGACATCGCCGCCTACGTGGTGGGCTCGCTCGTGGGCCGACGAAAACTGGCGCTGCGGGTCAGTCCCGGGAAGACCTGGGAGGGCGCGGTCGCCTCGCTGGCGGCGTCGGTGGCCGTGGCGTGGCTGACGATCGGCTGGGCGGCGGGGTCGGGTATGCCGCAGCCGTGGGGCGGATGGCCCCTGTTCGGGATTGCCGTCGGACTGGCCGGCATGATCGGCGACCTCGCCGAGTCCCTTGTGAAGCGGGAACTCGCCACCAAGGACTCGGGCCGATGGCTCGGCGGCCTGGGCGGCTGTCTCGACCTCGTCGACGCCCTCCTGCTCGCCGCCCCGGTCGCCTGGCTGCTCTGGGCGGTGGGCGGCCAAGCGGCCTGAGTGCAGGCCTAGCACGCGGCCGAAACCGCGGTTTCCTCTGGGGGCGAGGGGTGTACGGCCAGCCTGGGGTATAATGCAATGACGTCCGTTTGATCCGCCCTCCGAGACCGCCGTCGGCAGTGACCGCCGCGGGTGTCGATGTCCCGCTCCTCCATCGCGGTCGTCGACACCAAGCGTCTGGCCGCGATCTTCGGTCCGCGTGACTGCCATCTCCGCCGAATCCGATCGGCGCTCGGGGTCGGCGTCACGGCCCGCGACGACTCGATCCAAATCGAGGGGGAGGAGCACGCGGTGCTCCGGGCTACGGACATGTTCGAGGAACTCGACCGGCTGGCCCGCGAGCGGGGCGGGGTGGAGGCCGCGGAGGTGGACCGGCTGCTGCGGATCGCGACTGGCGAGGAGTTCGCCCCGCGCCACGAGCCGATCGAGGTGCACAGGCCGGGCGCGCGTCTCGTGCCCCGCTCGGCCGGGCAGGCGGCCTATGTCCAGGCGATCCGCGAGCGTGACATCGTCCTCTGCGCCGGTCCGGCCGGCAGCGGCAAGACGTTCCTGGCCGTGGCGATGGCGGTGTCGATGTTGCGAAGCGAGCAAGTCCGCAAGATTGTGCTGGTGCGTCCCGCCGTAGAGGCGGGGGAGAGCCTCGGCTACCTGCCGGGCGACCTGCAGGCCAAGATCAATCCCTACCTGCGGCCGCTGATGGATGCGTTGCGGGAGATGATGGACTACGAGCATCTCCGGCGGCTCACCGATCAGGACGTGGTGGAGATGATTCCGCTGGCCTACATGCGGGGCCGTACGCTCAATCACGCCTTCATCATCCTCGACGAGGCCCAGAACACGACTGTCTCGCAGATGAAGATGTTCCTGACGCGGCTGGGGATCGGCTCCAAGATGGTGATCTCCGGCGACATCACGCAGATCGATCTTCCGCCCGACCGTCAGAGCGGCCTGGTCGACGCCATGAGGCGGCTCGGCGGCGTGCCCGGCTGCGGCCGGGTCGAACTAGGGGGCGCCGACATCGTGCGGCACGCCCTCGTGCAGCGGATCGTCGAGGCCTACGACCGGTAGTCAGCGATGCCAAACGCTTCTTCGTCGTTCCGCAGGCGCGGCCGCCGCTCGGGGGCGGTCGACTTGCCGCATGGCTTCTGGAAGCTGTTGGCCGGCCGCCTGTCGAAGCCCGAGGTGCTGGTGCGGCTGGCGATCTGTCTGGTGGCGGGCCTGGTGCTGTTGGTGGTGCTGGGCGGCTGGTCGGAGCCGTTTGCCTTCCGCGTCGGCACCGTGCCGGTGCACGGCGTGGTCGCCCGCGTGTCCTTCGAGACCCCGGATCCCGATGCAACTCGGGCGTCCCGCGATCGTGCCGCGGCCAAGGTGCGGGTCGTCTACACCCACGACGGCGCACCGATCGTGCGGCTGCGCGACGGCCTCAAGAACCGGGCCGCGGAGATCGCGGCGTCCGACTCGCTGGCGGCGGTGTCGCGGGAGGCCTGGATCGAGTTTGCGCCGGAGGCGGCGGCCGTGTTCGAGCACGTGCCGCCACCGGCGCCGGTGCCGGTCGCCCCCGAGCCGCCGGAGCTGACCGCGACAGAACCCAGCGGCAAGCCAGCGGCGCCCGCCACGCCAGAAATGGCCGAGGCCGGGGCCAGGCCGGCAGCGCCTCCGCTCACGGCCGAGGTGGCCGCCCGGGTGGCTGCGGCAGAGGAGGAGTTCCAGCGGTTTCGCGACCGGATCGACGGCAAGGAGAAGCTCGTCGCCTTCGAGAAGGGTATCGACCGGGCGTTCGAGGAGCTTCAGGGCACGGGGGTGCTCGACGAGATCCAGCACTCGTTCGACGAGGGCAGCCAGAACGAAATCGAGGTGCATCCCCTCGGCAATCCGGGCGAGACCGTCCGCGTGCAGGTGCCGCAGGTGCTCCTGGTGGAGGCCAAGTCTCGGCTGAAGACGAGGCTCGCGGAAGAGTTGGGCGAGGGGCTGTTCGCGAATCGGCTCGCCGCCTGGGTCGACCCGCGGCTCTCGGGCACGCTCGAGATCGACCGCGAGGCCACCGCCCGCGCGAAGCAGGAGGCGATCGACAAGACTCCGGAGCAGTTCGCCGCCTACGAGAAGGGCAGTCTGCTGGCGGAGGCGAGCAGGCCGGTTTCGGCCGATGCCCTGCAGTTGCTGCAGCGAGAGCACGAAGAGTTTCTGCGGACGCAGCCGCCCGGTCAACATCTGGCCAGGGCCCTGGCAATGCTGGGGCTGTTCATGGCGCTGTTCGCGTTGGCCGGATTCACGATTCACCTCGATCATCGCGAACTGTTGCAGGGCTCCCGTCACGTGGCCGTGCTCGTCGGTTTCTCGGTCATCGCGGTGGTGGCCTGCCTGCTCGCCTCGGCCGACGCCTGGCAGGCGCAGGTGGTGCCGCTGCTGTTGTTCGCGATGACGGTCGCGATCGCCTACGAGGAGGAGTTGGCGCTGCTGCTCGCGGCCGAGGTGGCGCTCGTGGTGGTGGTGGGCCTGGGACGCGGCCTGCCGGAGTACGTGACGCTCGCCGCCGCCGCCGCCGCGATGGTCTTCTGGATGGGGCGGATCCGGAGCCGCAGCAAGCTGATCTACGTGGGCCTGTGGGCGGGTGCGGTCGCGATGCTCACCCAGGTCGGTGCCAATCTGCTCAATGAGCGGCCCTTCGACCAGCAGATGGTCTACGAGGCGGGCCGCACCGGTGTGCTCACGATCCTGGCGGGCTTCCTGATGACGGGCCTCTTGCCCTTTGTGGAGCGGTCGTTCGGCGTGCTCACCGACCTCAGCCTGCTGGAGGTCGGCGACGTGGCCCATCCTCTGCTACAGGAACTCGTCCGCCGTGCTCCGGGCACCTACAACCACTCGATCAACGTCGCCAGCCTGGCGGAGGCGGCGGCCGAGTCGATCGGCGGCCGCGGGCTGTTGGTCCGCGTGGGAGCCTACTTTCACGACATCGGCAAGATGCTCAAGCCGTCGTATTTCGTGGAAAACCAGGGGCAGGAGAACCGGCACGAGTCGCTCGTGCCCGCGATGAGCACGCTGATCATCGTGGCCCACGTCAAGGAGGGCGTGGAGCTGGCCCGGCAGTACAACCTGCCGCAGCCGCTGATCGACCTGATCGCCGAGCACCACGGCACCACGCTGGTGGAGTACTTCTTCAAGCGGGCGGCCGAGCAGTCGCAGGCGAATCCCGACGGCGAGGAGCCGGCAGAGCAGTCCTACCGCTATCCCGGCCCGAAGCCGAGCACGAGGGAGTCGGCGGTGTTGATGCTCGCCGACGCCGCCGAGAGCGCCAGCCGCGCGCTGTCCGAGCCGACGCCGGCGCGGATCGCCAGCCTGGTCCACGAGATCGCCCGCCGGCGTCTGGAGGACGGTCAGTTCGACGAGTGCGGCCTGACCCTCGAGGAACTCAACACCGTCGAGCGGAGCCTGGTCAAGAGCCTGACGGCCGTCTATCACGGCCGCGTCAAGTATCCCGATCAGCGGACCGCCTAGGACAGATTCACGATCGTCGCAGCGACGCGTTCGCCAGCCGAGCCGGTGCGACCCATACCATGGACACGATCGATCGGTGCGGCCGTGGAGACGATGTGGTGTTCGACGTCGAGATCGCGAATCGGCAGCAGGTGATGCGGGTCGATACCGCGTGGCTGCGGCGGGTCACTAGCCGGGCCCTGGCCGCCATCGGTGAACCACGGGCGACGATCGCGGTGGCCGTGGTGGACGATCGCCGGATCGCGGCCCTGCACGTCCGCTGGCTCGGCATCCCCGGGCCCACCGACGTGCTGACCTTCGATCTCGCCACCGCGCCCGGCGAACTCACCGGCGACATCGCGGTCAGTGCCGAGACCGCCCGCCGCACGGCCCGCAGCCTCGGCTGGCAGGCCCGGTACGAGCTGGCCTACTACGTCGTGCATGGTCTGCTCCACCTGGCTGGCGAACGCGACGGGACTCCCGGGGAACGGCGTAGGATGCGCAGGCGCGAGCGGGTGGTGATGGTCTCCGCCGGCCTGCCTGTTCCGCCCTGCCGCCCGCGGAGTCCTGCCCGCCATGCCCGCTGAGAAGACGCTCGCGATCGTGCTCCGCACGATCCCGTTCGGCGAGACCAGCAGCGTGGTCACGGTGTTCTGCCGCGAGGTCGGCAAGCTGCGGGCCCTGGCCAAGGGGGCGTGGCGGCCCAAGAGCCGATTCGACGGCGGCCTTGACCTGATTTCCATTAGTCAGGTACTGGTCCTCCGCCGATCGACGGGCGGCCTCGACCTGCTCACCGAAGCCAGCCTCGAAAGCCGGTTTCGCGTCGGCGGGAGCCTGACCGCGGCGCTCGGCGGCCTGCACGTCGCCGAACTGCTCGACGCCCTCACGGCCGATGCCGACCCGCAACCGGAACTCTTCGATGTGGCACACGCGACCGTGCGGCGACTCTCCGACTGGCGCGGCGACGAAGCCCCGCTGCCGGCGATCCTGCTCCGCTGCGAACTGGCCATGCTGCGGCTGGTCGGCCACGCCCCCGAGGCGAGCCGCTGCGCGGAGTGCGGTGGGCCGCTCGGCGACGGCGGCCGCTTCGCCTTTGGCATGCTCGAGGGAGGATCGCTCTGCCCGGGCTGCCGCGGTGGACGCCGGGGCGTGGTGTCGATCTCGGCCCGCGCCCTGGATGCGATCCGGGCCGGCGTGGCTCCACAGTCGCCCACGATCCCGCTGCCAGCTCGCGCGATCACCGAGGCCCGGACCGTGATCACCACCTACATCGCGCACCTGTTGGGCAAGCCCACGCGGGTCGCGGCCCGTCTGCGGCCCGCCGCCCGCCGGAGGACCCGTTGATCCCGCGTCTCGACCCACCGTCGCTTCGCTTCCTGCCGCGCGGGCTGGCCGCCGCGGTACTGGCCTGCACCCTGGTGACCGGGGGCTGCGCCACCATGCAGGCGCCGAAGTGGCCCTGGTCCACCGCGGCGCCGGCGGATGCCGAGCAGGGTGACGCGGCGGGCGAACGGAAGGACGATGCCGACGTGATCTCCTCCGACGAACTCGGCAGCGGCCAGGATTTCGGGTTCGAGTACTTCAAGGGGGAGAACGTCCGCAAGCGCTGGATGAAGATGACCGGCCGGGGTCCCAACGAGCAGGTGGCCCGAGGGGCGATGGCCGAGGCCGACGCGCTGTTCAAGGGGGGCGACTACAAGGGAGCGATGCCGAAATACCAGACGGTGATCGACCGCTGGCCCGACACGACCCTCGAGGAAGACGCCCGCTGGCAGCTCGCGGAGTGCCTGTTCTTCACCGACCAGTATCCGAAGGCCGAAGACGCCTGCGACGAACTCGTCAAGAAGTTCGCCAACACCAAGTACCTCGACCGGATCGCCCAGCGGCAGTTCATGATCGCCCAGTACTGGACCGCCCTCGACGAGAAGCACCACTACCCCACGATCGTGCCCAACGTCACGGACCGCAGCCGGCCCCTGTTCGACACGCGGGGTCGTGCCATGAAGGCCTTCGACCATGTGCGGATCAACGACCCGCGGGGGCCGCTAGCGGACGACAGTCTGATGGCCCAGGCCAACGCCCACTTCCTGGAGCGCGAGTGGCTCGACGCCGACTACTTCTACGGACTGCTGCGGAGCGAATATCCCGACAGCGACTTCCTGCTGCAGGCCCATCTGCTCGGCCTGCAGTCGAAGCTCCAGGCCTACCAGGGCGCCGGCTACGAGGGGGGCGTCCTCGACGAGGCGGAGATTCTCGCCGACCAGGTGCTCGTGCAGTTCCCCGACCAGCTCGCTCGGGAGGAGGAGATGCGGGTGGAAAAGACCCGCGCCGAGATCGCCGCCCGGCAGGCCGAGCGGCACTGGAAGCGGGCGGAGTTCTACGCCAAGGGCCGCCATTACAGCGCGGCCCGGGTGTACTACGCCCTGATCGCTCGCGACTATCCCAAGACGCAGCTCGCCCAGGCCGCTCGCGACCGCTACACACTGATCGCGGATCGCCAGGACGTCTCCGACGACCCGTTCCCGATGCTCAGCCGGGTGCTCAACCCCGACTCGCTCAAGGAGGCCGAGCTCGACGCGATGGCCGAGGCCGAAGAGCAGGCAGCGATCGCCCGTGGCCCCGCCGGCGACGAGCCGCCCCGCTACTGAGCCCACTCTTTTCGGGAGATCGATCGTGCTGGCGCAACGCCACCGCCGGTGCCGCCGCTGGCTGGTGGCCATGCTCCTGGCCGCCACGGCGCCGGGCTGCGCGAGCTACCGCATCGGCAACAACACGCTCTACGCCAGCAACGTCCGGACGATCTACGTGCCCCTCTTCCAGTGCGACTCCTACCGCACCACGCCGGCGATCGACATCGGCGAGCGGCTGACCGAGGCGGTCTGCAAGGAGATCGAGAAGCGGACCCCGTTCAAGGTGGTCGGCAGCGAGGCGGCCGCCGACAGCGTGCTCACCGGCCGCGTCGTGTCCGACACGAAGCGGATGGTGGTCGAGAGCCCGACCGACCAGTCGCGGCAGGTGGAGATGAACTACCAGGTGCTCGTCACGTGGGCCGACCGCGGCGGCACCGTGATCGCCTCGGGCGACGTGCCGCTGCCGGCCGCCACGGTGGATGTCGGGCAGGCCGCGTCGCTCGTGCCGGAGTTCGGCCGCTCAGTGGCCAGCACCCAGCAGGAAGCGATCGTGAAGCTCGCGCAGCAGATCGTGGGGCTGATGGAAGAGCCCTGGTGACACGATCCGCCGCGGACCGGCCGGGCTGTGTTCCCGGTCCGACGGGCGTGTACGCTGCAGGACGATGGCTCCACCGCTCCCCACCTTCTGGCAACTTCGCACCCGGCGGCTGGCCCTGCCGCATCCCGGCGGCCCGCTTGCGCGGCCGCTCGTGATGGGGATCGTGAACGTCACGCCCGACAGTTTTTCGGACGGGGGCC
>Ga0194129_10007119_pt1 | contig 13437 bp, 9 predicted proteins | sample TA2KigCa35mmetaG_FD_150862 | JGI IMG/M metagenome (GOLD analysis project Ga0194129, IMG submission 150862) | Freshwater microbial communities from Lake Tanganyika, Tanzania - TA2015038 Kigoma Deep Cast 35m | ecosystem: Environmental > Aquatic > Freshwater > Lake | place: Tanzania: Lake... | reverse complement strand
TTTTCATGCCGCTTGAGGTAGCGTTTAACCGGATCTGGGAAATTGGTAAGAACCGGAGCTTCTTGATGAACCAGGTGATCAGTCAGGGATTGATTTTCGTTTGTGGCACGTTATGGCTGGTCACTTGTGCGGCAGCGGCACCCGTGGTGAAGATTGGATGGTTGAGCGCAATTGTGTACAAGGTGGCGTCGCTGCCAATCACGATCAGTATTGTGTTTCTGACGTATTGGTTGTTGCCCAACGCGAAGGTCCCGCCGTTGCTTGTGTTTGCGGCTTCTGTGTTTGTGGGCTTGTCGACCGAGCTGTTGAAGATCCTGAATATTCTGATCTGGCCATGGCTATTCAGCAAGCTGAAGCATGAATATGGAGCGTTTGTGCACTCGGTGACGATTCTGATCTGGAGCTATCTATACAGCATGCTTGTGCTGGGCGGCGCGGAGTGGTGCGCGCGCAAAGCCAGGGAGATGCGGCTGGATATTACGCCTCGCGAGGCGTGATGCGAAAGCTGAGCTTCATCCAGGGATCGGTGCCGACGGCACCGAGGGCGGCAGAGGGCGGCTTGAGACCGAACAAACGCATGTCGACGGTGGCGGTACCTTCAAAGACATTGCGGGACTTTTCTTCGTAAGCCACGCCAACGGGAGCCGATTTGCCGCGAATGGTCAGAAGACCGGATTCGGACTTGTAGAGGATCTCGGGAAAACGCTCGGCATCGAGCATGTCCTTGACGGCATACTCGGAGACCTTCTTGAGATCGCTCGCCTTGAGCCAGTCGTCTTTGCACTCGATGCGGCGGGCATCGAGCGAGATCTCATAGCGGTTGGGGTTGCGCTGAGCCACTCCCTTGAAAACCGGGAATTCAAAGATGTGTTTTTTGCCTTTCATCAGTCCTGTTTTGAGGACTTCGAGGCGAATGAAATTGCCGGGCGCGGGGGCGATGATCATTACTTTGCTCCAAAGCGAAAGTTTAGACCAACGCCGAGGAGGATGTTGTTGCGCTGGGCGTAATAGTTTCTGGCGTCGAACCGGAGTCCTACAAAGCGGTAGACCTTAAAGTCGACTCCGCCGCCAAACATCACGCCGAAGTGGCTGGTGCCTCGAGAGCCAGGAAAGGGGGCTGCGTTTTGCAGCAGTTGAGATTGTTCGTAGACGGCAAGCCCGAGGCCGCCAGTCACGAACGGGGAAAGCCGTGCTTTGGGATTAAAACTGACACGCAGCCCAGGCATGGCAAATAGAGAGGCAACATCGCGGCTGCCTTGTGGATTTACGAAATCCGCTTTGCGATTGGGGCTGGCGATGAAATCGAAGACGCCGCTGAGAGCCAGGGAGTTCGTTTTCTTTATGCGGTGGGCATGGTTCACGCCCAGGTATCTACCGGATTTAAAGTCCTCGCCCATATGGGAGCCAATGCTGAGAGTCACATCCTGCGATTGAGGAAGACCGAGTGCGAATACGAGTGGAAGCAACATACACTATGGAATTGGCGGCACAGGAAGAAAAAGTTACGCTCGAAAACTGGATGCAGCGCTATCAGGCGGGCGAAGGCTATGCACTGGAGGTTCTGGTTCGTGAAGTGTCTCCGCGCTTGAAGGTCATTTTCCGCGGCGGAGCGCCCGAGGGAGACGTGGAGGAACTGGTGCAAGAAACGTGGTTTCAGGTGCACCGGAGCCGACACACCTGGAGACCCGGGGAATTATTGTTGCCTTGGGTCTATTCGATTGTCCGGCATGTGCGCAGCCAAAGTTACCGGAAACGAACCCGACGGGCTGAAGTGGAACTAATTGAAAGAATTTCTATGCCGACACACTCCTGTCCAAATTAGGCTGGAACGGGATGGGGGACGCGCATAACGATTCGCTTTTGACGCAGTTTTTCCTGCTTCGTCAAATGGGGTTGTCCTTCGGTGGAGGAGTCGCTGGGCAGGAAAAGAGGCGGCTGGTCGGGTATGTAGTCCTCACGTAAGGTAAGTGGTCCCTCGAAGGGATAGTCCAGGAAACGAAACAGGTCGCGGTAGACGAAAAGTTGGCGGCGCAGCAAGGCGATGAAGCGGCTGGTGTGCCATTTGAGCCGGGAGCGGAGTTCCAGGAAGCGGACCAGTAGCAGCGCGATCAGTGCTGTCCAAATTTGGATCTTCAGGGCGTTGGCCGAAGTGCCGACGAAAGTCTTGATCCGCAAGTTCTGCTTGATGCTCTTCAAGAAGAGTTCCACGTGCCAGCGCGCCTTATAGATGGAGGCCACCGTGGCGGCCTCCAGATCGAGGTGATTGGTCAGATAGACGAACTCGCGCTGTCCCTCCTCATCCCACCAAACCACGCGGCGGAAGAAGCGGTCCTCGTCCTCGGCGGCCTGTTTGGTAAAGACGATGATTTCATCGGCGCGGACGCGGCTGCCGTCTGGAATACTCCGCGATTCCACGACGACGTAGGAAGCGTTCTCCTTCATCCGCGTGACGAAGTGGACGCGTTGGAGCGTTAGGGCATGGAACCATTCGTAGTCGTTGTAGCCGCGATCGAATATCAGCATCGCTCCCTCGGGAAAACGCATGGTTTTGGCGACTTTCACATCGGCCTGCTTGCCGTCGGTGACCACCGCATAGTGAGGCAGGAGCCCATCATGATCCAGCAGCAGGTGCAATTTCACCGCGCCCTTGGTGGCGCGGAACTTAGCCCAAGGAAACACCTTCACGCACAAATCGATCACGCTGCTGTCCAAACTCAACAGCTTGCCTGGAAGCCGGAGCGGATTGCCGCCAGCGCCGGGAAGCTGCGGGCACAAATGCTCCATCAGCGCCAAGAACAGGTCCTGATAGATCTGCCAACTCCGGTGTTCATTGGCATAGGCGAGCGTGGAATGGCTAGGCGCTTGGGTCATCCCCAAATGCACCAGCTTGCCTTCGCAGGCTTGTAGACCTTCACGGATCTCGCGCAAGCTGTGCGCCTGACCCAACTGGCAAAAAAGTATTGCCACGAATTGATCCCAGCAGGAAAATCCCCGAGCGTGCCGCATACCTCCGTGCTTGGCCACGGCAGCATCGAAGACCCGACGCGGCACCAAGCCGAGAAGCTGACTGAAAATGCTGGATACTTGAGCCATGGGCGCCTTCCTTGCGGGGTAGAGATGTGTTCTTGCAGGAACTTCTTTACCCTAACAGCAGGCCGCCCTCATGCTCGACTTACGAAGCTAATTGGGACACGAGTGACTTCCTACAGTAAAGTTGGACCCTAATGAACATCATAGAATTTCAGCGAAGAGGATCTAAAAAAGCGAAATCTCGAGTACGATATTGCGCCATGGTGGGCACGGTCTGCAGCATCATTGTGGTCTTGAACCTTTCTAACGAGCCCGTGGTCAATTACACATTCCTCGTTACAATTTTGGCAACCATCTGCAGTGTCGTGATCATCAGCCTTGACAAGGGCGAGCCTAGTTAAACAGGTTGCGGACCTTGCCGAACAGGCCGCCCTTGTCGCCTTCTTCGCCGGCGGCAGGGAGGCTTTCTTTGAGTTGCTCGAAGGCCTTGCGCTGGTCGCGAGTGAGCTTGGTCGGGATGTGAACCTCGACGTTGATAAACATGTCGCCACGTCCGGAGGCATTCACGCGGGGGACGCCGCGGTTCTTGAGCCTCAGCTGGGTGCCAGGCTGTGTGCCTTCCGGGATCTTAACGGTTTCGATGCCTTCAAAGGTGGGGATGTCGACTTCGGTGCCGAGCGTCGCCTGGACAATGTTGACCGGAACGGTGCAGTGGAGGTCGTAATCCTGACGGTCGAAGACCGGATGTTCCTTGACAGAGAGGACGACGTAGAGGTCCCCGGGAGGGCCGCCGTTGGGGCTGGCCTGGCCTTCGCCATTGAGGCGTAGTTGTGTGCCGGTGTCGACGCCGGCGGGAATGTTGACCTTGAGTTTTTTCTCGCTGCGGATGCGGCCTTCGCCTTTGCATTCTTTGCAAGGGCGGCGGATGATCTGGCCGCGGCCGCCGCAGGTGGTACAAGTGCGACGGATGGTCATGAATCCTTGCTGGAAGAGCTGCTCGCCACGGCCCCGGCAGGTAGGGCATTGGGTCAGGCCGTCTTCTTTTTCGGCGCCCGTGCCTTCGCAGCGGAGGCAGAGGTCGAGCTTGGGAATTTGAATGTCGACCGAGGTGCCGCGGACGGCGTCTTCGAATTCGATTTCGAGGTCGTAGCGGAGATCTTCACCGCGACGTTGGCGGTTGCCGCCACGGCCGCCGCGAGACCCGCCGCCACCGAAGAAGTCACCGAAGAAGTCGCCAAAGATGTCGTTGAGGTCGGTGTATTGTGCGGAATCGAAACCGCCACCTCCGGCAGCGCCCGATAGACCCTGGTGACCGTAGCGATCATAGGCCGCACGCTTTTGCGCGTCGGAGAGCACACCATAGGCTTCGGCGGCTTCTTTAAACATCTCTTCGGCCTTGGCATCGCCCGGGTTGCGGTCCGGGTGGTACTTCATGGCGAGCTTGCGGTAGGCGCTTTTGAGAGTGGCGTCGTCCGCGGCTCGATCGACGCCGAGCACTTCGTAGTAATCGCGTTTGGTCACGGGTATTGCCTACTTCTTTACCGCGACGCGAACCATGGAGGGGCGGAGCAGCTTATTGCGGAAGGTGTAGCCTTTTTGGAATTCCGCGAGGATGGATTGGTCTTCTGCCTCGTCGGTCTCGACCATGTCGATACCGTGGTGGAGGTTGGGGTCGAAGATTTTACCTGTCGTGTCGATGGCTTCGAGGCCCATTTTTTCGAGAGTTTCTTTGAGGCGGTTGTGAATGAGTTGGACGCCTTTGGCGTAGTTGGCGTCGGCGGTTTCGACGGCGAGGGCGCGCTCGAAGTCGTCGAAGACCGGGAGCAGGGTCTTGACGGCGTCAGCTGCGGCGATATCGACGGTTTCCTGGCGCTCTCGCTCGGAGCGGCGGCGGAAATTCTCAAATTCGGCCTGGCGGCTTTGGGCGAGGCGTAGCAGGTCTTGCTTTTCGGTCTCAAGCTTGGCGAGTTCCTGTTCGAGGAACTCGATGCGGGCCAGCGGCTCCAGCGCCGCGTCTTGTGTTTCTGAATCTGTTTGCGCAGTATCGGGCTTGGCAGTGTCGAAATTCGACTCCGTCATTCGGGTTTCCTCTGTAAATTCGATTTGGACCTTACGATTGCTTAGCGGCTTCAGTGAGGGCTTGGCCCACTTCCATAACTGAGGCAATCGTACGCGGATAATTCAATCTTAGCGGTCCGAGGACGGCAACGCGAGCGGACATACCTTCGCCGACGGGGACTTCAACGCCGATCAAGGTGAATTCGCTCAGTGCAGGGTGAGCTTCGCCGAGGCCAATCTGGATCGCGGGCCGATGGTCGGAGCCCTGAAGAAACTGATCGAGGATTTGCAGGACCTGGTGCTTTTGCTCGAGGGCCTGAAAGAGCTCGCGCATGCGTTCGCGGGTGAGATGGAGATCGTGGCCCACCAGGTAGGCCGCGCCGTCAAGGTAGACTCGGGGGCCATCGGCGCCCTGAAACAGGCCCTGGGCGTAGAAAATTTCAATTTGCCGCAGCAGGTTGTAGTATTCGTTGCGCTCGTCCTGCAGGCGAGATTCAAGGGTACGGCGAGCATCCGCAAGAGTCCAGCCAGCGAACTCACGATTGATGTAGTTGCGGATTTCTGTGAGTTCTTCCGGGCGCAGGTCGTGTTGTGTGGTGACGACCACGTTGCGGACGGCGCGATCGAACGTGATCACGATCATAAGGTATTGCCGCGCGGCAAGGGGAAGCAGTTCCACCTGCTGCAGAAGTTGAGAGGTGGAAGGGAGCGCCGCGGTAATGCCGACGTTTTGCGTGAGGCCGGTGAGAACGTGAGATCCTTCTTCAACGCGCTCAGAGATGCTGGGGATCGTCTTGAGTTTGTGTTGGAGTTTTGAAACTTCAGCGGGGTTTGCCTTTACCTGGCCGAGATTCGATACATAGAGCTGAATGGCAAGAGCGGTCGGGATGCGGCCGGCGGAGGCATGGGGTTGTGTCAACAGGCCAAGCTCGGTGAGCTCCGCCATGGCATTGCGTACCGTAGCCGGGGAGGGCGAAGGCCCAGTAAATCGTCGTTGAGCAATGGAAGAAGAGGAGACAGGCTCGCCGGAATCGAGGTAGGCCTCAACAATTGCATGGAGAATCTGCCTTTTCTTGCCCTGAGTGGGGTTCGAGATGTCCAAAGAATGATCCATTGCAGATCGACTAACCAGAATTCTACAGCAACTAGGGGGCCAAATGAGGCTGGAAACCGGGGGTTGGGGAACTTTTTCTAAAGAATATTTGCCTGAGAAATCAGCAAGTTAACGATGTAAATAGCAAAGGGGGGGTTGCGGAGGGCGGAAGCAGAATGTTAAAACTTCATCAATGCGATGCAATGCGCGCGAGTGCGGCACGAAAACGCATGGCAAGAAAAAGTAAAAAAGTTCTTGCAAACACTAGTCCGCTTCGGTAGACTAACAAATGGCCGGATACAAAAGGTAGTGGACGACAGAGCGGTACGGAAAAATGTCAGTCTTCGAGACGACAGCCTCCGAAAACGCAGACACGAGTTCAACCGGTCATCGAGTGAATCCTTCTAGTCGTTCTAGTTGATCCTCCAGCAGTTACCTTCACAAGGTCTTTCGTTTTTATACAATTTTTAGGTTGACTCCGGAGATAAGACTCTCTGAGTAGTTGCCTGAACGCCTTTCGAGGCCGCCACGGCAGCACTGATGCTAACAGCAATGTTTGGCGCGTGCGCGTGGGCAGATCTTTGACAATCTGGTTGGACGCAAGTCTAAAAGAAACAGAATGTAGAAATATTTTCGTCAAGTATTGAGTCTAAGTAGTTGCGACCGAATCGGAGCAATCCGGTTCATCCAAAACAACAAACCGAGATTAAACGAGAGTTTGATCCCGGCTCAGAATCAACGCTGGCGGCGCGCCTAACACATGCAAGTCGAGCGAGAAAGGGAGCAATCCCGAGTAAAGCGGCGTACGGGTGAGTAACACGTAGGTATCCACCTCTTAGTGGGGAATAACTCGGGGAAACCTGAGCTAATACCGCATAAGTCCGAGAGGAGAAAGCAGCAATGCGCTGAGAGAGGAGCCTGCGGCCGATTAGCTAGATGGCGGGGTAATGGCCCACCATGGCAACGATCGGTAGCCGGCCTGAGAGGGCACACGGCCACACTGGCACTGAAACACGGGCCAGACTCCTACGGGAGGCAGCAGTGGGGAATCTTGCACAATGGAGGAAACTCTGATGCAGCGACGCCGCGTGGACGACGAAGCCCTTCGGGGTGTAAAGTCCTTTCGACCGGAACGATAATGACGGTACCGGTGGAAGAAGCTGCGGCTAACTACGTGCCAGCAGCCGCGGTAATACGTAGGCAGCAAGCGTTGTTCGGAATTATTGGGCGTAAAGAGTTCGTAGGCGGTGCGGCAAGTTCGGTGTGAAATCTCCCGGCTCAACTGGGAGGGTGCGCTAAATACTGCCGTGCTCGAGTATAGGAGAGGTAAGCGGAATTCCTGGTGTAGCGGTGAAATGCGTAGATATCAGGAGGAACACCTGTGGTGTAGACGGCTTACTGGACTATAACTGACGCTGAGGAACGAAAGCGTGGGTAGCAAACAGGATTAGATACCCTGGTAGTCCACGCCCTAAACGATGCATACTTGGTGTGAGCCATTCACTTGGTTCGTGCCGTAGCTAACGCGTTAAGTATGCCGCCTGGGGAGTACGGTCGCAAGGCTGAAACTCAAAGGAATTGACGGGGGCCCGCACAAGCGGTGGAGCATGTGGTTTAATTCGACGCAACGCGAAGAACCTTACCTGGGCTCGAACGGCTTTTCAACGGCTTATGAAAGTAGGCTATCCCGCAAGGGAGTAGAGTCGAGGTGCTGCATGGCTGTCGTCAGCTCGTGTCGTGAGATGTTGGGTTAAGTCCCGCAACGAGCGCAACCCTTGTCCCGTGTTGCTAACCGTAAGGTGCACTCTCGGGAGACCGCCAGCGATAAGTTGGAGGAAGGTGGGGATGACGTCAAGTCATCATGGCCTTTATGTCCAGGGCTACACACGTGCTACAATGGGCGGTACAAAGCGCTGCGAAACCGCGAGGTGAAGCTAATCGCAGAAAACCGTCCTCAGTTCGGATTGCAGGCTGCAACTCGCCTGCATGAAGCTGGAATCGCTAGTAATGGCAGATCAGCATGCTGCCGTGAATACGTTCCCGGGCCTTGTACACACCGCCCGTCACATCACGAAAGTGGATTGTACTAGAAGTCCGTATAACCGGCCCAAGGTATGATTCATGATTGGGGTGAAGTCGTAACAAGGTAGCCGTAGGAGAACCTGCGGCTGGATCACCTCCTTTCTAAGAGAGAAAGTGGCAGGAGTTTCCGAACACGTCGCTCCTTTGCGATATACAGTCCAGGCATTCGTCTGGAGTGGAGTAAGAAACAGCCTTTCCTGTCCACAGCAACTACGCTCTTCTCGATACTTTGACTATTTTAGATGCGACCACTCCTTGAGGGTGGCGCAGCGTCCAACTGGCCTCGATATCAATTTCTATCAACGGGGCTGTAGCTCAGCTGGGAGAGCGCCTGATTTGCATTCAGGAGGTCGCCGGTTCGATCCCGACCAGCTCCACCAAGTTGTGTTCAGTTAAGTCTTAACCAATGGGCCTGTAGCTCAGGTGGCTAGAGCGCACCCCTGATAAGGGTGAGGTCGCTAGTTCGAGTCTAGCCAGGCCCACCATTGACAATTGATAGAAAAGTAAGCCAAACAAGTCATGTAGTGCGGTCGCTTCCCTGAAGCGGTCCTACTAGATGGCTTTGACACACGAGCAATCGTGATGCGATCGAGATCTTTGAAAATTGAATGTTGACGGGCAATACTACAAGTAAGAAATCCTGCCGTTTGTAGCGGCAGGGAGCGAACCTAGAGTAACAACCGCCAGGATGAAGTCTGTGGATGCCGAATGGCTAAGCAGATGGATAACAATATCTGGTGGCTGTGTTTGACGTAAAATTTATGGTCAAGCTACTAAGGGCGTGCGTGTGGATGCCTTGGCTCAAGCAGGCGATGAAGGACGTGGCCAACTGCGATAAGCCTCGGGGAGAAGTAAGCATTCTATGATCCGGGGATTTCCGAATGGGGGAACCCAACTGGTGTTAACACCAGTTACCGTACAGTAAATACATAGCTGTACAGAGCGAACGTGGGGAAGTGAACCATCTTAGTACCCATAGGAAGATAAAACAACAGTGATTCCGCTAGTAGCGGCGAGCGAACGCGGAACAGTCTAAACCGGTCAATCTTCGGAGAGACCGGGGTTGCAGGGCCTCAATATCAAGAGGACACTTACAGCGATGTGAGTGGCTTCTTGGTAAACGAATGATATGAGAGTGATAACTGAACGGTCTTGAAAGGCCGGCCATAGAGGGTGACAGCCCCGTATGTAAAATTGCAATCATCGTTCCAGAGGTTCCTAAGTAGCGCGAGGCACGAGAAACCTTGCGTGAATCCGCCGGGACCATCCGGCAAGACTAAATACTCGCTTGAGACCGATAGTGAACCAGTACCGTGAGGGAAAGGCGAAAAGAACCCCTGCGAGGGGAGTGAAATAGTACCTGAAACCGCATGCCTACAAGCAGTTGGAGGACATTAATGTCTGACATCGTGCCTATTGAATAATGAGCTGGCTAGTTAATCTCAGTGGCAAGGTTAAGCGAAAGCGAGCCGAAGCGAAAGCGAGTCTGAATAGGGCGTAGAGTCGCTGGGATTAGACGCGAAGCGGGATGATCTACCCTTGGCCAGGATGAAGGCCGTGTAACAACGGCTGGAGGTCCGAACCAGTGTTGGTTGAAAACAGCTTGGATGAGCTGAGGGTAGGGGTGAAAGGCTAATCAAATTCCGTGATAGCTCGTTCTCTCCGAAATAGCTTTAGGGCTAGCGTTGGTTGTACCGTCTCGGCGGTAGAGACATGGATGGACTAGGGGCCTTTCCAGGTTACCGAATCCAATCAAACTTCGAATGCCGAGAATGAATTAACCAGCAGTCAGACGGCGCGGGCTAAGCTGCGTCGTCAAAAGGGGAAGAGCCCAGACCATCAACTAAGGCCCCCAAATTCCAGCTAAGTGGGAAAGGAAGTCGGGTTGCAGTGACAGCCAGGAGGTTGGCTTAGAAGCAGCCATCCTTTAAAGAAAGCGTAATAGCTCACTGGTCGAGCGACCCGGTGCCGACAATCCAACGGGGCTAAAGCTGGATGCCGAAGTTATGGGTGCACAGTAATGTGCGCGGTAGGAGAGCGTTCCTAATGCAGTGAAGGTAGACCGTGAGGACTGCTGAAGTGTTAGGAAGTGACTCTGCCAGCATAAGTAGCGAAAAATAAAGTGAGAACCTTTATCGCCGTAAGTCTAAGGTTTCCTGAGAAAGGTTAATCCGCTCAGGGTTAGTCGGAGCCTAAGGTGAGGCCGAAAGGCGTAGCTGATGGACAACTGGTTAATATTCCAGTACTTCTTTTAGTTTCGATGCGGGGACGCTGGACAAAGCTCTGTGAGGCAATGGTTTCCAAAGCAGGGTGGAGTCAGAGGGGGATAGGCAAATCCGCCCCTTCGCCAGCCGGGAAAATCCGCTAAGGCTAGGCTAGAAGAATCCGTACCACAAACCGACACAGGTGGACGTGTTGAATATACTCAGGCGCTCGGGTGATGAGTTGTTTAGGAACTAGGCAAATTAACCCCGTAACTTCGGGAGAAGGGGTGCCCTCGTAAGAGGGCCGCAGTGAAACGCGTCAGGCGACTGTTTAACAAAAACACAGGTCTCTGCAAAGTCTAAAACGACGTATAGGGGCTGACGCCTGCCCGGTGCTGGAAGGTTAAAGGGAGTGGTTAGCGCAAGCGAAGCTATGAACTGAAGCCCCAGTGAACGGCGGCCGTAACTATAACGGTCCTAAGGTAGCGAAATTCCTTGTCGGGTAAGTTCCGACCTGCACGAATGGCGTAACGATCTGACGACTGTCGTAACGACTCGCCCGGCGAACTTGTGGTTCCGGTGAAGACGCCGGATGCCCGCCACTAGACGGAAAGACCCCGTGCACCTTTACTATACCCTAACAGTGATTTATGGCACATGCTGCGCAGGATAGGTGGGAGGCTTTGAGATCGGACTTTTGGGTTCGATGGAGCCAATGGTGAGATACCACCCTGCATTTGCTGTGAATCTAACCTACTTCCCTCATCGGGATGAGGAACATTGTTAGGCGGGTAGTTTGACTGGGGCGGTCGCCTCCTAAATTGTAACGGAGGCGTTCGAAGCTTAGTTCAGGTGGTTTGGAAATCCACCGACGAGTGCATTGGCATAAACTAGGTTGACTGCGAGACTCACAAGTCAAGCAGGAGCGAAAGCTGGACAAAGTGATCCGGTGGTTCTGCATGGAAGGGCCATCGCTCAACGGATAAAAGGTACGCCGGGGATAACAGGCTGATCGGAGTCAAGAGTTCACATCGACGCTCCGGTTTGGCACCTCGATGTCGGTTCATCGCATCCCGGGGGTGTAGAAGCTCCCAAGGGTTAGGCTGTTCGCCTATTAAAGCGGTACGTGAACTGGGTTCAGAACGTCGCGAGACAGTTCGGTCCCTATCTGTGGTGGGCGCAGGAAATTTGAGGGGGCTTGGCCTTAGTACGAGAGGACCGGGCTGAACAAACCTCTTGTGATGCAGTTGTCTCTCCAGAGGCACCGCTGCGTAGCGAAGTTTGGTTAGGATAAGCGCTGAATGCATATAAGTGCGAAACCTTCCCCAAGATGAGATTTCCCAACCGTAAGGTAACAAGAGCCGTGGAAGACTACCACGTTGATAGGACGGATGTGTAAGCGCAGTAATGCGTTGAGCTTACCGTTACTAATAGCTCGTTCGGCTTGACCATAAAATTTACTGTGCATACACTGCACGCTGTTTTGTGAATCCCGTCAGTATTCTTTCCCTAAGCTCTCCAGCTTTGGGTGATCCTAGCGAGAGGGTCCCACCCGTTCCCATCCCGAACACGGAAGTTAAGCCTCTCAGCCCCGATGGTACTGCACGCGCGAGTGTGTGGGAGAGTAGGAAGTCGCCCAATTAAATTCAGTCGAAGCCCCGCTTACCAGCGGGGCTTTTTGCATGTAACCCTATACCCATGGACCTCCAACTCTACGGCCATTCAGCCATCGTCACCGGCGGCGCTTCCGGCATCGGCCTTGCATGCGTCAAAGCCCTCGAGAACGAAGGCTGCCGGGTCGCCGTCTGGGATCTAACCACCGGCGTCGACGTCGGCGACCTTGCCTCTGTCCGCGCCGCCTTCGTCAAGGCTGAGGCCGGGATCGGTCCGGTCCGCCACCTGATTCATGCGGCCGCCATCGGCTCCGGGCGCTTCGGCTTCCCGTTCACGAATCTGGACGCCTCCGATTGGCGCAGGGTCCTGGACGTGAATATCCTCGGCATGGTGCACGTCGCCCAGGCCGTGGCGCCCGCCTTCGCTGAGCGAAAGTCCGGGACCATGGTCTTCCTCGCGTCGGTCGCCGGGCAGATCGGTTCCCAGACCGACCCTCCGTATTCGGCCAGCAAGGCGGCAAACATCAACTTCGCCCAATGCCTCGCCAAGGACCTCGCTCCGCATGGCGTCCGCGTCAATACGGTGAATCCCGGCATGGTTCAAACCCCGCTGAATGAGAGTGTCTGGCGATCCTGGCACAGCCAGCAGCCGCCCGAAAAGCGAAAGACCTACGAGGAGTGGGGCCTGGAGAAGGTCCGCGCCGTCGCACCGCTCGGCCGCTGGCAGACTCCCGCGGATATAGCGGACATGGTTGTGTTCCTATCCTCGGAGCGGGCCCGCCAGATCACGGGCCAGACGATCAACGTCGATGGCGGCCAGGTCATGCACTGGTAGGTTTGATTCCGCACGGGTGCGCCGACACCCGGTGTTTGGCGTCGACGATGCGGCTGAGCAGATTCCAGGGCAGGCAGCGCTCCCACGTTTCGCGCTTTCGTCTGCCCAAATTCTTCAGCACCTTGAAGCGGATGATGCCGGTGTAGCCGGAACGGAAGCCCGGATACTGCACCTCGAATCCGGCCGACCGCATGGCGTGCGCCAGCGTCCCGGGTTCGAAGAAACTCATGTGAATCTCCGGGGTCGTGTAGCCCCAGCGAAGCAGGCTGTCCCGGTGCGGCGCGGCGTTGCCGGTCGTGAGGAACAGCAGGCCGCCCGGTTTCAGGAGCCGGTTTACGCGGCGCAAGAATTCGACTGGGCGCTCGACGTGTTCGATCACCTCGATGGCCGTGACGATGTCGCAGGAGCCGTCTTGCGAATCGAGTTCCGCCGGGCTCAGAACCGGTATCCCCATCTCTCTGGCCTTGGCCGTGATCCAACCTTCCTCAAAGCCGAGGATCTGGCAATCCGAATGGGCGCGGA